>Ga0163151_10001226_pt1 | contig 43914 bp, 64 predicted proteins | sample OliLakLV19MP5IB2_FD_145596 | JGI IMG/M metagenome (GOLD analysis project Ga0163151, IMG submission 145596) | Freshwater microbial mat bacterial communities from Lake Vanda, McMurdo Dry Valleys, Antarctica - Oligotrophic Lake LV.19.MP5.IB-2 | ecosystem: Environmental > Aquatic > Freshwater >...
GCGGAAACGTCCAACTGAAGAACAAGCGTTTTTCACGATTGAAAATCATCCGCGTTGAAGCAACCGGCTCCGTCAAGGGAGTCAAAACCTTTCAGAACGCCACCCCCGCTGACGCCATCACCTTCACGGCCAAGCATAAGGGCGTATACGGAAACAGCATCCAGGTCCAGATTTCGGCCGGGTCTGTTTCGGGCAAAAAGTACACGGTCAAGGACATCGGGACAGGCGCTTCCGAGTTCTTCCCCACAGAAACCTACGATAACATCGCCATCGCATCCATTACCGCTTCCACCTTCGCGGCCTCCAAGCTGGTCGACGTGGCCGTCGTGCTTAACACTACTGAGCCGGCCGACACTGTCGGATTCACCTCCCTGCTCTTGGGCACCGACGGCACCGTGGTCGATGTCGATTACGAAACCGCCATTGTGAAAGCCGAAGCCCAAAAGGCCGGGAACGTCCTGATCTTGGACGTTAATAACCAGGTCCGAAATGCTTACCTGAAAGTGCATGCGGCCCTGACCCAAGACAAAATGGTCATTTGCGCCGAAGAAGAAGGCGACACCGTGGCCGACAACGTCTCGGACGTCGCAATCCTGAGGGACAGCGACGGCCGCGTGATCTATGCATCCAATTGGGTAAAGACCCTTGTGGATGGCGTGGATGTCTACACTAATCCGGCCGCATGGTTAGCAAGCATTATATCTCAGACTTCTCCCCATCTTGACCCTGCCTATTCGGGCAACACGCAGTTCCTGGCCGGCGCTCGGGGATTAAAAAAGAGCCTGACAAGGATCGATTTCACCTCCTTGAAAGAGTCAGGCGTTGCATCCTTCGAGCTTGACGAAGACATCGGCTTCAAGCTGGTCTCCGGCGTAGTAACCCAGATCGCCAACAGCTCCAAGATCATGATCTTCCGCCGCCGCATGGCCGACTACCTCACCGACAGCATCGGCAAGTTCATGAAGGTGTACCAAAACGACGTCAACAGTGCGCCCAAGCGTCGCAAGGTGAAGGCCGCCATCGTAGTCTTCGACAAGCAACAGGAAGACCTGGGCATCCTTCCCAGGGACATCGAAGTCGTGGGCGGAAAGGCAAAACTGATTGACACGGACTCCGAGAACACAAACGAGACCATCGCCGCCGGGAAATTCATCATCCTGTACAAGCGCCGAATCTACAGCTCCATGCGCTTCATTGTGCTGAAAGCGGAGATTGGCGAATCTGTGGTGGTTACCGAGTCCGAAGAAGCCTAAACTAGAAAGGGAGAATCAATATGAGTTCATCTATCCGCGGGCACAAAACCCGCATCGAGCTGGTGGTTGACGGGGCGGAAGTTGTTCTGGACACCATCACCGGGTTCTCCGTGAATCAGGACGGCTCTTTCATGCGCTCCGAGTACGTCGGGAATCCGCTCCCCGAAGGCGACCAGTCCATCCAGGGCTTTTCGGGCTCCATGGACATGGAAGTCAAGGACGACAGGATCGAATTGATTATCGACGCCCTGGTGACCAACAATCTGAACGGTATCGGAATCAGCGAATATCAGATCATCGATACCGAAGAGTATCCCGACGGGTCGATTTCAACATACGCCTACTTTGATATCCAACTCAAGATTGGCAAGTCGGCTTCTGGGCTTTCTGAGAAGGTGACCAAAAAACTGGACTTCCAGGCATCAGGCCGCGTTCGCGTTTAATTGATTTTTAATGGGCCTCGGAAAAAACCGGGGCCCTAGTTACGATGGAGTTCTGCATGAATATCATTAAAGTTACCCTCCCATCCAAAAACGGCCAATGTGAAGTGCTCCTGAAGGAGCCCAAGATCGACGACATCGAGACGGCCACACAGGTGGCCGGAAAGATCGCCGGGGACAACCACGCACACATGAGCATCTTGCTTCAGAAGGAGCTGCTCAAGCGCCTCCTGCACTCTGTGGATGGCAAAGTCTTGAACCTGAAGGACAAGGCCCAGTTGGACAAGCTCTTTACGGTTCCCCAATACATTCGCCTGACCAAAGTGGTCCAGCAGATCACGGATGACGGAATGGGAAACGATCCAGAGGGTCTGATCAGCTTTTGCGAAAGCGAGAGTACAACTTCTGGCGAACTGTTGCCTGGGTAAAAAGGTACTCCAGCATCTCCCTCGATGAGATCCGGTCCATGACGCCGTCGCAATATAAGATATACTGCGAGAAGCTCAACGAGATTATTCGGGCCGAATCGGGAGATAACAGTGCCCATTAACGCCTACGCTGTAGTTTCAGAATTCAAATTCGACGTGGCCGGGGCCCTCTTGGGCTCCGAGAACCTACAAAGGAGCGTCGAATCACTCTCCAACGCGACCGCCGGGGCCATTGAGCAGGTGCAGGCGCTCGGCGTTGGCTACATCGCCCAATTTACAGGAGCGTCTGGCGGCATTCTGGGGCTCCTTGGTGGTGCGCTTTCAGCATCCGATAAGTTCGCCCAATCCCAGATTTCGTTCACACAGATTATCGACTCCAACATGGAGCACCTGACGGGAAACATTGGGACACTGAACGAGCAGATGGCCGTTTCCCGAAAGATCATGAAAGACATTGCAAGCGACTCTAGCAAGTTCGGCATTTCGGCCCCTGCCCTTTTGGACATGACCAAGACCCTGTCGGCCATGCTGGTCCCCAAGGGCCTGGCGGGCGAGAATTTCAGCGGGGCCCGAGACATGTCCAGGAACCTGCTCAAGTCCGCCCCGAACCTGGGGATATCCCCAGGAGACGTTCAAGGGCAGCTCCTGAGGTCTATCGAGGGATCGGCGAGCATGGGCGACACCCTATTTCGCCGCCTGCTATCCGAAGCACCGGAGCCATTCAAGGCCGCCAAGGTAAATGACGCCAAGGGATTCAACGCGCTCGACACTGCCAAACGGTTCGGCATACTAAACGAGGCCATGGCCAAATTTGCCAATAACTCAAAGCTCCTTGAGATGAGATCCAACACCCTGTCAGGAGTGTTTGAGCGAATGCAGACCTTGTTTACAGGGTTCACAAGCATTCTGAAACCTCTTGGCGATGTCATTATTCCGCCCCTGGTGCAGGTCCTGAACTATGCGATTAAGCTCATTGATACCGACGGGCGCAAGCTGATTGAGGCCATGGCGAGATTCATCAAGCCTCTTATCGAAAATCAGAAAGATTTCATCATGAACATGATGCAGATGTCCAAGCTGTCTAACAACATCGGGAAGGGCGTTGGCATTGTGGCCTTCGCAGTCAGCATGGTGCATGCCCAGGAGCTTATCAAGGGGATATCGAGCATCCCAGCCCTTGCCGGGCTCGGCGGGGTCCTCCAGGGCGTTTTCAACTTCCTGACTCGTTTCCCGGTCATTGGGCCGGCCGTAAGGGGGCTCATGGGAGTGTTTACCACAGGCACGGTGTTTACCACAGGCCCGGCAATCGGGTTCGCGGGCATGGTAAAGGTCATCGGGTCGGCCATGAAGGGGCTCATGGGAGTGTTTACCACAGGCACGGCAGTCGGGTTCGTGGGCATGGTAAAGGTCATCGGAATCACCATTCTGCGCATGGCCGGACTGTTCGCTGTCCTAATGATCCCCATCATGGGCCTGTCTAGGGCCATGGACCGAATGAAGTTTGAATCTTTCGAGTGGCTGGCCAAGAATTCGGCTTCCTTGATGGACACTCTTACGTCGATGAAAAATTCCATCGGAATCCTTCTGGCCCCATTCGCAGATATGGTCCTGGGCTTCGAGGAGTTATTTTTCTCACTAGTGGGCGGGACGGCCAACCTGGACGCGTTGAAGGGCGGGCTTGAGAATGTTGCGGGTCTTCTGGCCAGCGTATCCGGGCTTTTCCTTGAACTGTATGCGGCCTTCCGGGGCCTGGTGGCGGGCATGTTTGACGTGGTTTTCCGCTCAATGGAGAACCTGGGCGTAATCGTCAGCAACCTGATGGATGGAAACTTTACGGATCTTTTCGGCGGAACCAAGAACATTTTCGGCGGATACATGCAGGCCGGAGCCGAAGAATTCGCCAAGACCATGGAACGATTCTCTGCGCCGCTTTTGGACGGGGACGTTGATAATGCCCGAGTGACGTCGCAGGTGAACAACTACGACGTGAAGATGAGCAACAACTTTAAGGAAGTTCTCCAGCCTGACCGCATCGCATTTACGATCAAGGACCAATTGGAAAAAGGCTCCAGGAACCGGACATCAAGCGGGGCCAAGGGACTGGGCGCTATGCAGGCGAGGGCAACCTAATGGGAATCCTTAACACCTTCCAGGGCAAGGTAAACGACGCCAACAACCTGATTAGCAATCCGTTTAGCGCAAAGCTTGTTCCGCCGTTCGATGGCGCGGACTTCCAGGGCGGATTCATCATTGAAGAGATCCTGTCAAACGGGAACACTGGCGAATTGGTAACATTGATTGGCAACATGATGCCAAAGATCCCATTCACGTTTGGAGGAAAGCAAAGGGTAAAAAAGGAATACTACGCCGGGTACTCCGAGCCCGCTGTCCACGTCCTTGGGTCGGAAGAAAACGACCTGACTATCAGCGGGACATTTAAGGATAAGCGATACAAGGACCTGAGCCTTAAGGACGTGGCCACCGAGATCCAAAAGCTTGTTGACTCCATTCGGATCAGGGGCAACCTGGTCCGCATCAGAATGGGTGAGTTTGAGCGTTACGCCATCATCTTGGAAACCAAGTTCGATATGCGTCGCTTGAGCAATCTGGACTACTCCATCACGTTTTCGATAATCGGATTCAACGCCCCTGAAAATGCCAAGCACCTGCAACGAAGCAAGGAATTCCCATTCTCGATCAATAAGGACTTGATCCAGGCCGCCGCCGAGTTCCAGGCGGAAAACGACAACATACCGGACAGCATTCCACGATCCATCGGGGACCAGATTAAGGCGTTGACCAGCACCGTGGCCGTCGCTATCGGGACTGTGACAGGCTTTGTAGACAACGTAATGGCGACCGCTGAAGACGTGCGCTCATCGCTTGCGCGAGCCAAGGGGCTCATCAAATACACCCAGGGCAAGCTGAACGGCTACAAGCGAACCCTGGGGGCAATGAACCATTTTGACCTGAATGCACCCATCACCGCCCGCTACCAAAGCGCCAGGTTCTACACCGGCAGCATCGCCCGTGCGGGCACCCTTACGGCACTCCTGGAGCGCCTGAGGCAACGCCTTGCGGCCCTTCGCGCAGACACTCCTATGGGTCGGCACCTGGTACGTCAGGGCGACACCCTCCAGAAGATCGCCATCAAGTGGTACGGCTCACAAGATAGCTGGCGTAAGATCTACGACTACAATAACCTGGCCAGCACCGACCTTTCGACAGTCCAAATCCTTCAGATACCGAGGCCGTAATGTCATTGTATTACCCCCAGGGCGCCGTAATCCTGCGCGTTACGTGGGAAGATTTTGGAACCGGAGCCGCGGCCCTGCAAGAGGTCCAGGACATACCTATCTCGTGCCGGAGTTTGACCGTAGAGCGAAATGACTACTCAGAGGCGGATACCTTTAAGGCCACCATCGACTACAAAGCCTTTCCATTTGACCCTCGCTGTATTCGCGCATGCGGGGTCACAATCTGCATGGAGGACCGCAAGAAAGTCTTCAATAGTGACAATTCATTAAATATCATCGAACCGTCAGCGGATAACACTGTCTTTCTCGGCTTCGCTGACGAGGGCAGCATCAACTGCGACGACGACACCCGGACCGTCACACTCGAAGGTCGGGACTACACCGCCCTCCTGGTCGACACGAAGCGGGTCAACTCGGACCCGATCCCACTATCAAGCCCCATCGAGGAGATCATCCAGGAGCTTATCAGCGAGCTGAAGTCGACCAAGGATATCGAGGTGGTAAACCGGACCGGAGAATCCCCACTCCCGACGCCATCAAAGCTTGGCAAGGACTTCAACGCGACCACAGCGGTAAAGAATCAAAAGCGCCGAGAAACCTACTGGGACATCATCCAGGACATCGTTTCCCGTGTGGGGCTAGTGGGCTTTATCGAGCTGGACAAGTTCATCATCACGAAGCCTCAAAACATTTACGAAAAGAAAGAAATCAAACAATTCATCTATGGGGCAAACGTAAAGAATTTTTCCCTATCCAGGAAGCTGGGGCGCTCGAAGAACTTTAACGTCAAGGTCCGCTCCCTAAACCTACGCTATAAACGGGTGGAAGAGGCCATGATTCCCGAGGAGGCCACTGATGAAAAGTTTGTGTCAAACTTTGGGAAAATGAGGATCACCATCCCCGAGCTGGACAAAAACAAAAACAAAGTTGACCCTCCAAAAGACGCTGACTTCTTTACGTTCGCCGTCAAAGACGTCAACAACAAAGAGCAGCTCATAAAGATCGGGGAGTCCATCTACGAGGAAATGTCACGCCAGCAAATCGAGGGGAAGTTGACGACCTACGAAATGGAGATCCCGGAGGAAGCGGGCGACGGGTTCAATGTCATAAAGTTTTCTAAGATCCGAAATGGGACGGCCATTCGCATGCTTTTGTCGCAGGCGGAGCTCGGAGAGCTCAAATCCACGTCTTCCAAGGAAGACAAAAAAACCTTCTTGCTTCGACGTGGGTATCCTGCGGCCCTTGCTGAGGCGTTTGCGGACAGCCTCAATCGGATCAATACTGCATTCTATGTTCGCGCCGTGACCTTCAAGCTGGATCAAGACAACGGCTTTTCGATGGATATCGAATTCATCAACTTTATCGACCTAGATTCCAGCCTTGTGGGGGCGTAATGAAGGGCCTAGAAGACCTGAAAGAGATTTTATCGGACAGGAAGCTACACCTTTACCTGGGGTCGATCATCAAGCTTCATATGGCCTCGGACAAGTCCTACCTAAAGGTCGAGGTCCTGGTTCACCCGGAAGAGCGAAAGATCATCGCCATGATGACCTGGGAGTCCGTGGGGCCTGATTCTGGCGATTTTGAATTTCCAGCGCCTGGGGATATGGTCCTGGTGGCCAACGCCGAGGGAGACGATGATCAGGCCTTCGTGGTGAAGCGATTGACTTCCAGAAGCGACAAGATCCCGGCCGCGGCCATCGCTGGCGATAAGGTCCACCGGGCCCGGGCGGGCAACAAATACTGGAATGTTTCGGACACCAAAATCTTCCTGGCGCGAGGGGATGCCGAGCCGACCCAGAACCTGGTCCTGGGGCAAGTCTTTAAAACAATGATGAGTAGCCTGCTGGCGACGCTAAAAGTGCATGCCCAGGACGACGCCGAACACCGGCATATCGGTAATTTAGGGTATTACACCGAGGTCCCGTTAAATGAACTGGAGTACCTCGACCGAAAAGACGAGTACAATATACTAAAAAGCAGCCCAATTGACGATGAGGCGGTACTTTCCGACCTTGGTTACACGGAGAAATAGAAATGCCGATGAGCATTCCGAACCTCGCGCAGGAAATGAGAGCAGAGATCGAAGCTATTTGGGGCACAGCTCCTGATTCAGCTCGCCTGCTCCAATTCACTACCGCCGTCTCCACGTCGATCATTAATCACATGATCGCTAATACCACCATCACTCTCCAGGCCGGCAACATCGGCGTACCGGCCTTGGGGCTCTTGGACAGCGTGGGATCGCCATGCACCGGCGCTGCTGTTAATGCGGCCGTGATACTAAACACGAAGGTCACCTGATGGCGGAGGTCGATGATTTCTACCTGCAAGACCTTCACCACAGCGGCGACTTTGTGGCAGCTCCTAATGGGGACCTGGAGATTATCAAGGGCCGAGAGAACCTGCGCCAGCAGCTTCTTCACCGGCTCATTACTGTTCCGGGTTCCATCGTTCACCGCCCAGAGTACGGGGTGGGAGTCCAACGCTGGCAAAACGGCGTTGGCAACATTGCCAGTCAGCAGGACTTGGCCATGACCATCAAGCGACAGTTCGAGCAGGACTTTCGCGTAGTGAAGGTAAAGTCCATTACGATCAACAAGCAGGACGGGGGACAGTTCACCGTGGCCTATTCCATCGAGGCCCTAGGCCTCGGGGCCGTGGTGGAGCAAATCGACCCTTTCGGAGAACTTTCATTTTAGGTGAACTATGACTACATCGGTTCTATCACTCATGGAGTTTTACGACAGGTACAAAAATACCGTCGTTGGGCTTTCTACTGAACTGACAGATTTTTCTGACGGGGCCATGCACGACATCATCGCCGGGGCCTTGTCCGCAGGCCTGAACGAGGTATGCGAACTGATCATTTCCGAGTTCAGCAAAACCTATTTTGAGCTGGCCGGAGGGGCGAACCTGGACACCCTGGCGCTTGACCACTTCGGGACCGGCTTTGCCAGGCCTGGAGCATCCAAGGCCACAGGCGTGGCAACCTTCTCCCGCGCCAACAGCCTGGCCGGTGACGTCCTGATCGCCATTGGGACCATCGTCAAGACGGCCAAAGACGCCAATGGCCAAGAGGTGCGCTTTGCAACTACCGAGGTCAAGACCCTCACCGGGACAACTGTAAACGTAAACGTCCAGGCCGTCGTGGCGGGCGTGGCAGGTAATGCAGGAATCGGTAGGGTATTGGTACTAGAAACGACCCTGACTGACCCGTCCGTCGTCGTAACCAATGCGGCCACCATGGCGGGCGGGACGGCGGCACCTGAAGATCCAGAGTTCAGGGAGCTAATTAGGAGCCTCATTCAGGCACTGGCCGGCGCAACCGAGGCGGCCGTGAAGGGCGCATCCCTGAGCGTTGCAGGCGTCGCTACGGCCTCCCTGGAGACGGTCGAGCGCGTGGTCATCGACTACGACATCGGCCTAGTGGCTATTGCACCTGGAGCAACATTCTTCAGGATTCCCTACGTCCGGGTTTACATTGCTGACGCGGCCGGAAACTCCAGCCCGGCACTGATTCAGGCCGTTAAGGATAAGCTTGTTTTTGTCCGCGCATGCGGGGTTAAAATCGAAGTTCTCGGGGCCACTGCTACAATCCTGAACTGGAGTGCTGGACTAACCCTAAACCCTGCCGGGCCGAACTTTACAGAGCTGCAAGCCGATTTACAGATGATCGAAGACTCAATGGCGGATTACATAAATTCCGAAATCGAGATCGGCGAAGCGTTTGTAAAAACCGACGCCAACGCCTACATACTCGCCATTTGGGGCCCTTCGGGTACAGACGACCTGACAGCATTCAGCACCGTCACCCCTGCGGGGAACGTCGCGGGAGTGGCCGGGCAGAAACTTACAGCGGGCACCATGGAGGCCAATTAATATGGCACTGACCCAGGAACAATGGTTTCAAAAGCTAAAGAGCTTCGTGCCAAGTTGGGTTTTCGAGCGCCGCGTGGAGAGCGTTGCCATCTTCCAGGCCGCGGCAAAATGCATGGCAGACATCCAGCAGATGGCCGATGACCATGTCCGGGAAACCTTCATCGACCAGGCCACGGACGAATATGTGGCCATGCAAGGCGATGAGCGATCAGTAACCCGGCTCCCGATGGAGAGCCTTGGAAGTTTTCGCCTACGCGTGAAAAATATAGTCAATCGGTCAAACTTGCCGGCCATCAAACAACTAGTGGACGCGCTTCTATTGCGTGGGGAATCCACAATCATTGAGCACACAAGCACGTCAGGTAATTTTTACAACCGTGGCAGCTATCTAGACCGAAACATCATCGACTTTGAAGTTTTGTATAATGCGTTTACTATTATTATCGACTACCAGATTCCAGAACCGACTTCTTTTTACAACCGTGGGGCCTTCCTGAATCGTGGATTCCTGAATGGAGCATCTACGTCCAGTGAAGAGGTGTTTAGAAACATCATCCAGGCCGTGAATCAGAACAAGGCATTTGGGACCGTGTATCGGCTTATCGAGAGGGCCAACAGATGAGGCAAAATTTCAGTGTAGGACAGGAGATTGTTTCGGAGGACCTGAACACCCTCCAGTCACGGGTCGAGAGGGGCCTTTACGACCGAATCATCTATGAGCTGATGGGCCGAAAGAGTGGCGCATTTTTTCAAGACGGTCTGAAAGTCTTATTCCAAAGTAGTACGGCCGTCACGCTCAAGGCCGGCCTGGGATTCCAGGAGATCGACACCGGGACATCTAATCCTTTCCGAAAGCCCGTAGTAAACGATGCCGACGTGACCCAGAACCTCGACACGCCGGACGGATCAAACCCCCGGATTGACATCGTTTGCGTTCGCCATGGGCGCTACAATTCCCAGACAGAAAGCCGGAACTTCAAGGACGAATTCACCGACGTTATCGCCGCTCAAAACACCACAGTGTCGACAGACTGGAGGCGCGAAATTCAATATGTTGCCGGAACCCCTGCGGCCGTTCCGGTCATTCCTGCCACTCCGGCCGGATGGGTCAAGCTCGCCGAGATACTGGTGGCCGCATCGACAGGCGTTGCCAGCCAATCGTCGATCACTGACAGCCGTGCCCTGCTCCCCATCGCCGTGGCGACGACTTCCACGGGCTCAAGCGAATATGACGCTATCGTGGGGATCATCGGGACCGACCAGGGGGCCAATTACGCAACCCTTAAGGCCGCACTGGATAACGCATCCGACGGCTGGAAAATCCTGGTTCTGCGATCAGAGACCATCAACACCATCCCAGTGGTTCTTCATGACAAGATTGAAATTGTCTTCAAGCGGGGCGTGACCTTCACCAAGGGCACGGCCACCAAGGGTATCCAGGTGGACGGAGACGATTGTAAAATTTCCGGATTTAGGGCCGCATCGTTCAACACGGTGGCGGACTCGGGTATCCACGTCAGCGTGGGCGCTATCCGCACAGTTGTGGACGCGCCAAGGTTTCTTGCGTGCGACACCAATGTGAAGGATGATGGAACCGACACTTTTCTCAACGTAGTTTACAGCGAATAGGAGACATCCCCTATGTGGAAGCAGTTTTTTATCATTTTCTTGCTCATGCCGAGTCTTATCTTCGCGCAGGCGACCAATCCAAGCGACACGCTTAGAATCGGTCAGGCCTCAAGCGCGGCCGACAAGGGTTTCATCTTCAACACCAACGACGGGCCATCCAACCCAAAACTGGTAGTGGATAAGACGACCAAGGCCCTAAAGTTCGACCAGAACACCTTCCAGATCGGAACGGGCTCGGCGGCGGACAAGACCATCAGTTTCGCGGGCGTTTCCAAATCCTTCAAATACAACAACGCGACTGGAGAGTTTGAGCTTGACGACGACCTACAGGTCACTGGCGAGGTACAGACAAATATCCTTCGCTCCAGGACTGGGAGCGAGATCGCAGCGGAAAGCAGTGTCAGAATGAAGCAACCCATGTATTTGGGCACAGGAGACGTGCAGATTCGAGAGAGCGGCGGATTCGCCGAGTTCTCTGTAGACGGAGCTGTGTTTAAGAAATTTGGAAGCGGATCGGGCGGAGCGTCCGGCGGAGTAAACGCCATCGCATCAAACCCCGGATTCGAGGACAACGTCACTACCGGATGGGCAGTGGTCGGCGGTTCGGTCACATCCCAGACATATACCAGCGGCCTTGAGAGCAACACCAAGTTCTCCCGCTTCGTTGCTTCAGCGGGGGCCCAAACCTACTGCACTAGCGTTGTCCCACAACCTGACTTTATCTCGGGCGGCTGCATGGCAGACATTCGCTATAACCAGGGCTCAGGGAGTTTCACCTACAGGGCTTACTCGGGCGGGACCGTTCTGGCCTCGGGCACATTCAATGCAGTAACGTCTTGGCAGAAGGCCCCAACTTTAACCTTTGCCTGCCCTGCCGCTGCGGCCTCGATCAAGTTTTGCGTCGAATCATCCGGCACCGGAACCATTGACCTAGATGACGTTTATCTTGGCTCCAATAAGGGGATTATTCCTAGCTCTAGTCTCAATTCGATGTCCGCCAGGATTACCAGCGCCGGTTCCGTTACTAGCTCCGATGGTGAGTGGTCTAAGTACGTTTCATCCGTTGCAGACACCGGGATCGGCGGGACAACGATAACCTTCGTTGCGGGCAAGTTCACGGTCATTCCGGCCACTCTGGCAACCGTTCAGACGGCAGGTTCGACTGCAAAGTTTTGCGCGATAGACACGCCGACTACTTCGAGCGTTGTTATTTATTGCTCCAACGACGAGGGGAGCCAGTTTGATGGTAACATTAACGTCGTTATCACCAAGCAGGGGGCCGACGCTGTTTCGTTCTCAGAGGCTGTTTCTCCCGAAACCGCAGAGTGGTATTTCAGCGGAAACATCGGCGGGGCCACGGTATCTGGCGGAACCGTCAACCAGTCATCCTATGTCGAGTTAACCAATGCGGCCCTGGACCTAGTTATTAATCCACAAAGCACAGGCGGGGCAACTGCAAAGATCGCTTGCTCGGGAACCAATCCGCCTACGGGGCTGACCTGCGCCGCCGGTTCCGAGAGCTTGGGAGTGGTCCCCAACTTCCCACGCGCGGGAAAAGTTCGCGTGTGCGGAGCATGGGGACAGTATGTAGATCTCGACGTTAACTTTACCCCCCAATGGACCAAGACCTCCACGAACGCCCAGACGATTATTGAGGAAGGCGGCGAGCGGCCCGGCTGGACGGTGGCGGCGTCCGACAACGAGGGAAGCCAGGCACCCACAAGGCTTTGCGGTGTATTCACCGTATCTCAAGGCGAAAATCAGGCCCTGCGGCTAATGTATGAGCAGACCTCATCCGGAAACGGTGCCGACCTCCAGCTTGATCGCGCCGCCTCGTCCGGCCAGCGCGACATGGCCATATCGGTCGAGTACATCGACCAGCAAATGGCCAAGCCCGTATTGATCCCGGCGCTGGTCCTTCACCAGATTGGCTGGCGAAACATCGCTTTGTGCAATCCAGCCGTTACTGCGGCGTCATACACCACCATGAATGATACGGATTGCACCTTTGCCGCATCAAACTTAAATATTGGTTCCCCGGTAACCCCAACGGTTACAGGAGATATCTCTCTCAAGGTCGGGAGCATTCCTGCTGGCCGCTATCGTGTTAGTGTAGGAGGTATCCTATACACTAATTCCGTCTCTCTAAACCGCTGCCTCTGGCGCTTGACCGATGGGACAAACATTATTAGCGCATGGGTGGATGCTGCTGGTGCGGGAACCTCACAAGCTGGGCCAGGATTTTCCAGGATAATCGAGTACACTTCCACGCAAACCAACCTTGAGTGGAAGCTTCAGGTAAATCAGACCTACGGATCGGGAGGGTGTCAGGCCATCGCGAATAGTGCCGACTCTGAGGTATTTCTAAACATCCAACAGATTAATTGAGGTGCATATGAGTCTGAAATTAGTTTTGGCCCTGGCCTTCATGACCGCATCCACTTCGGTCCTTGCTGAGAACTGGGCCCCAAGCTCCAAGATACTGACGGGTTCAGATTCTGCCTATCAGCTCAAGGGGACATGCGAAAGGGTGAGTGGTGAACGCTGTTTTGACTTGGGCGACAAGCCCCCAACAGTCTACTCCCAAGCAACCGTTCAGGAAGACGACACATCCAAGCCGAATTACAGCAAAGAACAGGTGACAACGTGCGCGTCGGCAGATGACTGTCGGGCAAAGATGCAGGCCATGGCCTGCTCTACCGACGGGGCTCGCGCCGTATACAACCTAGCCCCCATGGAGGCCTACTGCACCAAGCTGACTGGCTACCAACAGCGCGGCGTCGATGTCTTTATTTTAGACCAAGCCAAGCTGTCCGCCCACACCGCCAAGCTTTCGGCCGATGCGGTCCAGGCGGCGCTTGAGGTTAAAATCAGAAAGGCCATGGGAGAGGCGGACTGCGGCCGTAGGGCCATTGCCTTGGTTAGGGTCCGCAACATCCCAAAGAACCTGTCCAAGGCCCAGCAGAAGGCCCTGCAAAGCGGACTGAAGGACGCGAACCAATACCTGCATAATGGCTCGCTGGCCCTGGCGCGTGACGAAGTTGTCGCGATCACCCCGGACGGTACAGTCATACAGCAGGCGGACAAGGACGCCGTCATTGCCCTTCTTGACGAGTGCCTGGCGGCCCCATGAGCTGGAAAGACAAGCTGGCCATCGGGATCGGGGCGCTTCGCCTAGCGATACTGGGGGACACCCGCTTCGGAGAGTCCCACTGGGACCTTGAGCGAAGAGGCTACGAGCGCAACATCCACTGGCACAAAGGGCCGTTGGTCAAAGCGATTTTTGGCGGAGACTGCGGACTAAAAGGCCCCGTCTTCAACGCCGTAATGGACGCCATCCATGCCTACCGTCCTAATTTTGCCTGGCTCCTGGGGGACCTGCGCTACCCAGACGGGATCGGCGACCAGGGCGAGTATGATGCCTATATCATGGGCCCATTTGGCGACCTAGGTCCACAGCACGTCAAGACGTGCTTGGTACCCGGCAACCATGACGAGTATGGCGACAAGAAAGAGCGCCACTTCATGGGGCGCAAGCTCTTTGAACGAGACGATCAAAGAATTTCGTACAGGAACTATTACGGGGCCTGGATTTACGACAACGCGATAGTGGTCTGGTTCGACTCCACAGTCTACGACGTCAAACTTGGCGACCCCGAGATCCAAGACCGACAAGAGACATTTGTACATAACGTACTTAAAGACGTGAGATTCAAAAACCTGAAGAAAATAGTCGTGGCACATGCCGGAGTCTTTTCCAATGGCCCACACGGGAAGACTCATTCAAACGACTACCGGAAATTCGAGCTTCGATCTATTCGAGGCTTTGCGGATTACATGGTCTGCGGACACGACCACCTGGTCCAATACGTCGGCCTGTTTCGTGGTAGCCTTGGAAGTACCACCAAGTATTTCACGTCCGGCGCTATGGCCAAGAAGAAGCCCAGCAAGAAGGTTCCATTGCCCATGGCCGGATTTATTGTTTTCGATGCAAACGAAATGAAAGTCATGGAGGTGGACACCCCCGCCGGCCTGACCGATATTGATGAGGAATGATATGAAAAAGTTACTTATCCTGTTCATGCTCTCTATCGCTTGCAAGAGTGGAGAGGTCACCAACCCCGAAGAACCGCCCGTCGTTGTTCAGCCGCCAAATTCTGCCCGCGAGTACAGCTTTGCCAAAGTGGGACAAGTCCCCAAAGAAATCGGCGAGAAAAGCGGAATCTGCATGGCCGCTGACGGCCGTTTCTATATCATTCAGGACTCCGGCCAGCCGTCAAACGTAAGCGTCCTGGGAAAGGATCACAAGCTTATCGGCTCGGTTAAAATGAAGGGCGTGAAAAATACCGACTTTGAGGACGTGGCATGTCATGGGACCACAATAGTGGTAGGCGATATCGGCGACAATGATCAGGAGCGCGGAGAGTACCAGCTTTACATGTTCCCGGCACCGCTAGACCCTAATGCCACAGTCACCCCTGAAAGAGTGGTTTTCAAGTACGAGGACGGCAGGTCTCGCAATGCCGAAGGCCTGGCCTTCTCGCCCGACGGTCGCCTCTACCTGTCTACCAAGGCCTTCAACAAAGAACCCCAGGCCATTTACGAGATCGTCGGCGGGACCGCCCGCAAGGTCATGAGTCTGAGCAACCTCTCCGAAATTGGCGGCCTGGCAATATCCCCAGACGGTAGGCGTTTCCTTCTGGCCATGGACGAAAGTAACGAGTTTATCGAATGCACCTGGGACATGACATGCGAGACGATCGAAACCCCCTGGACCGATGATCATGAGGCCGTAGCCTACGACTCGGACAGCTCCTTCGTCCTGATCAGCGAGGACGACACCGCAGTCTACCGGGTTAACTGGTCCGCCAAGCTACCTTCGGAGCAGCCCACTGCGCCCACTAAGCCGGTCGGGTATTACGTCCCAAAGCCCGGCACCAAGTTCCAAATTCTAGACAGCGACGACGGGGACTGGACCGCCCAGGTAGCAAAGAAAAACGCAGAGCTGATAGTGGTCGAGGCCGTTCCCGGCGACGATCGGACTTGCGCAGATGGTTATGCGGATATCGCTGCCAAGATTGAGAAGCTGCATGCGAAGGGCAAGGAGGTTTCCTGCTACCAATCTCTGAGCAAAGAACCCTGGCGATGCGACATGGGCAGCCTATCAAGCTCCGCCGTTGGGAAGAAAATGGCCGGCTGGGATGAGTGGTGGACAGACTGGCGCGTGAGTTCCAGGGGCCATGCCTTCTGGGACAATCGCTATGTCCAATTTCAAAAGATTGGCTGCGACTGCGTAGAAGACGACAACGAAGTGGACCCATCGGATAATGATACAGGATTCCCACTGTCCCGCGCCGATGCCGAAGCGGCCTCAAGGTACCGCGCCGGTAAGGCCCAAACTCTTGGCATGTGCCACCTGGCAAAAAACAACCCGACTATTTCCGACATAAAGGCCAAGTACAGCGACGGCGTTATGATTGAAGAGGCCGCGAAGTACAACGAACGGGCCCCTTACAACGCGTGGGCGCGTGCTGGAAAGTTCATGGGCTCCGTAGAATACAGCTCTAGCGGTTGCAGGCCATGGACCGGCGCAAGCGTGCAGTACCATCCTGGAGGAGGCTACTTCGACGGCCTGAAGTTTAAAGACTGCGACTAAATCACCGCCAAGGAGGGCGATGTGCCATCATTCCAAGAACTGGCCCAATTCGTCTCGAATGTTGGGGTTCCGGCCTCGGTTATGGCCTACTTGCTTTACGCCTACGGCAAGGAGCTTGTGGATATCCTCAGAATGCTTGAGCGGATTCTTGAAGCGCAAACTAGAATCATCTCGATGCTCGACTCGATCCTGGACCGAATGAAACAGGAGAATCACAATGCCCCCTGAACTTTTTGGACCGATTGGAATCTTGATCGTTTTCTTCATTTTGATAATGGGGTCCCCACGTAAACGGGACATGAGCGAAGCGGCCGAGCGATGCCGGGAGCGCGCCAGCGAAGTGAAAAGAATTTCCTGCGAGCTTGGTGAAAAGGCCAAACGGCATTAGAATAGGGCTCGAAGACAATTTCAAAAAACCTACAGAGGAGTTGCCCATGAACTTAAAAGACGCTTATGACGTAAAATCGCTTGGCCAGAAGTTGGTCGATGCAGGCGTCCCCATGGGCGAAGTCGCCGCGATGAAAATCTGCACCGTCATCCTCGACTGGGTAAAAGAATCAGCATCAAAAAGCACCGAGGGCATGATTGGCGTTGCTGACGACTTCGTCGCTCAGGGCGTTGAGCCCCTGAAGCTTGTCCTGAACAAACTCCTGGACTTGAACAAAGACGGCCAGATCGGTTAATCACCCTGACTATCTCCAACGGTTAGGAGCAGGGGCGGGAAACCGCCCCTTGCTATTTGGAGGCACATGGCGACCCATGACGAGTACGTTAAAGCATTAATGTCCACCGCCAAGGACATGCTAACCAAGTCCATCATGAGCGCCCTGGTGACCCGCTTACCATTTCTTGGAATCAGATTCCTGAATCCACTTCTTGGGTTCCTTGTCGCCAAACTGGCCGAGATCGTTATCTATGAAACCGAAATGGCCATTTTCCTAGGCTTCACGGACTTGCGAGTGAATGCCCAGGGCAAGGACTTCTCAGCGGCCGCCGTCGAAAATGCCCGCATCCAAAAGAACGGAACCAGCGAACAGAAGGCCGCGGCCGAAACAAAGCTAATTAACTCATTCCGCGAGTTCGTGAAACTGAGGAACTGACCATGAAAAAATGGATTCTTCTGGCCCTAATTTTGTCCGGGTGTGCCGTGACAGTGCCGGACGTTCCCCTTTGCGTAGAGATCAGCCCGTCCAGGGGCCATTGCATCTATACCCTGTCAGCCAGAGAGTACACCATCGACGATGAACACCCCCACGAGGGAAAAACCTGGTGGGATATGCGGCCGGCCATGATTCTGGCGCCAGCCGAGTCATGGGCAAAAATAAAAAAATTCATCATTGAGGTCTGCCGGAAAACCAAAAAATGCGACACCGAGATGGGATCTTGGGATCGAACCGTCGAGGCCATCGACAAAATGGTAGCTAAATAATGGACGCAAAACGCCGCCAGGACATCGTCCTTGGTCTCAAATCCCTCCCTCACAAGCCCGGAGTGAACCGGGAGGACTGGGAAACCATCACTGACGGGGCCCTGGAGGTCGCCTGGGCCACAGTAGAAGTCTGCCGCCGTATCAATGCCCCCATCCTGTTCAGCTCTTTAATAAGGCCCAAAGTGCCGGCCTCAGAGACTGACATTCATGCCGAGAAACGAGCGTTCGACTTGTCTATCGCGGGCTGGAGCACCGACGACATCGATGAGGTCCTGATTGAGGTCAATCGCGCATGCGGCCCAAAATATGGGGCATTTAGGGCCAACAACCCCGACGGCGTACCGCGGGCATTGATTTATGAGCACCGAAAAGGGGAGGGCCTAGAGTCGAGGGACCCCAAGGCCCTTCCATACGTCAAGGAAAACAGGGCCGACCCGCACCTGCACGGGCAATGCCGTCGCTAAAAAATGAGCAGAAAGATTTCGATTGCGGCGTAAACAACCAGGCCGCCGTAGAGGACCGCAGACAGTCCCTGAATCACGCTCAGGTCCCTCATAGCGTAATCCGGACGGTTTCCCTGCCGGGCTCATCTCTGATGTATTTTGCCGGTATCTTGACGTTGTTGTCCTTACAATAGGCTTCGTAATCGACCACCACCGTCGGCTTCCCAATCATCCTTAGGATTTTAACACCGTTGCACGATACTCGCTCATGCCGCAGCATTCCCGTTATCGACTTTCTTGCGGCCTCCTGGTCCTTCTCTGCCTTTTTTCGAGCAGTCTGGGCCGTCACAAAATCTCTGTAAGCAGGGATGGCAGAAGCGGCGGCATCTGCCTCCTTCTTCTTGGAGTCTTCTAGGGCCTTTTGAGTAACCTCGGTCTGCTTTGCGAGCGTGTATTTTTCCACGGCCTCGGCCAGATCTTTATTTCCTGAATCGTCCAGCGTGTCCCCTCTTGCCAGTGGCGGTTGCTTTCCCTCCACTATCGAGCCCCAGAACGCTTGCAGTGCCGGAGCTAGCTCAGTCGCGATATAGTGAATGTCGGGAACAAGTTCAACGCTCGCGAACTTAAATTTTCCCTTTCCCGCTTCTTTGTCGTCCGTAGCGACGTACAGGCGCAGCTTCTTGGCCCCAGTCAGTAAAAGCTGAGTCATAACCTGCGGCATGTACTGCGGGAGCGCCATTCCATTCTTCACACTAGCAAAGTCTTCCTGGCCTACATATTTGCATTCGAGAACCTCTTGGAGAACGTCGCAGTAGCCGTCCAGTGAGCACATTAGGAATGGGTAGACGTCAGAGAGGCAGACGATGGCCGGGAAATCGTACCCGGTTTCCACTTCGTGCATCGCCCGAATTTTCTCCTCTAGCTTGTGCCCTTTCGCTTGAATGAAATTGGGGTCATCAGTGTCGACATCCACCTTCCCAGTTTTGACCTTCCAAAGCTCCAGCGGCGTCATGTACTCCGAAACGCCCATAATAATGTTCGCATCAGACGCCCCAATGCGATCCTTCCGGTACGCCTTCCACTCCTGCGTGTTCTGAATCATACTCAAAGTTTTCATGCTTCTTCTCCAAATAGAAAGCCCGGCGTTTTGCCGGGCCAGTTAGGGACTAGTCTCTAAGAGCGACGTCAGAACCCGCACCGTTCTCGGAATCTGTCGGAAGTTGCGCCGCGCTTTCCTTTGCCAAATGCTCATACTGTGCAGGGTCCCGCTGTTTCAATCGTTCCTTTTGGAACGGCGTCAGCTTCGCAAATTCATAAACTGTATATTGTCGGCCGCTCATGTCAAATCTCCATTTCTGTGGGTTAGTGCAAATTTGCTCTAATTTTGGACTTGACAGGATCGTCCGGTCAATAAAATATTTATAAACAATAAAAGTTTCTGGAGGCCAGGATGCTAACCAAGTTGCGCGAGAGGGTGAAGGCCCTTGGCATCGTCACAGTGACCGCGGCCCTAGGTTATCGGTCAGTCCGTACAATTCAAAAATGGCTAAGCGACGGGAAGATCCCTTCCTGCGCGAAGGCCAAGGTCCGCATTTATATTGAGGGAGTTGAAGCATGACATCACCATCACTATTAACCACAATCCAGAGGGGGCGCAAAATGAAGCCGCTGGCCGTGATGCTCCACGGAGTTCACGGGATCGGAAAGACAAGTTTTGCTCTGGACGCCCCTAACCCTGTTTACGTCGGGAGCGAGGAGGCCGACGAATACGACATGGCACGTTTCCCGAGAGTAGAGAACTGGGGCATGCTGATCGAGCAGCTCAAGGCCCTGCGAGACTTAGAACACGATTTTAAAACGATTGTGATCGACACGACTGACTCGCTTGAGCAAGTGGCCGAAAAGGCCATCCTGGCAAGTAAGGGCAACGAAGGTAAAACCATGGCCACCGCATTTGGCGGGTACGGCAAGGCCTATGAGCGCATGTCTGATATGTTTCTCGATGTTCGTGACGATTATCTGGTCCCATTGCGAGACAAGCGCGGGATGAACGTCGTGCTGCTCTCTCACTGTGAGAAAGTCAAACACGAAGATCCCATGACAAATACTTCTTACGATCAGTTCATTCCTGCAAATCACAAGAAAGTTAGGCCGATTTGGGAGGATTGGGTTTCTGTTATTCTATTTGTTAATTACTACCTGGTACGCGCCGAAAACAGCGCAGGGAAGGAGTACGCCCAGGGCGCGGACGGCCTGAGAATGGTCTACACAGAGGAGCGCCCATCTCACGTTGCAAAAAATCGTTTCAGTCTGCCCTATGAAATGGAGTTCACTAGAACCGGATTTTGGCAGACCTTGCGCGAACACGTCCTGGAACATTTTAAGAAGGGCCCTAGGACTGAGGAGCAGCCTGTCGCCACGGACTCGGCTGCGCCTGTGCTCGCAGAATCGCCCAAGGGGCCACAACTTCCCGCCAGTGACCCCGAGTATATGGAACTGGCCGGGAACATCGACGATTTGATGACGAAAATCCCTGAGGCCAACAGGGCGTCAATCGGCACAGCGGTCCAACGCGCTGGCCGAGACGTTACGGAACTGCAACGAATTGTTACTAAAATGATGAAAATCATCAACTAGAGGGAGAGAGAAATGAAATCAGGAAAGTACAAGGTTCAAATTACTGGCTGTTTTACCGGAGAGTCCAGTGAGAAAAAAACGCCTTTTTACGGGCTGGAGTTCGCTAACGAAGCGGGCGACTGCATCGACCACGTTGCCTGGATGACTGAGAAAACCGCTGAGCGCAACGTCGAACTGCTCTGCAAACTGGGCTACACGGGAAAATCTCTGGCAGACATGTCCGACGTCAAAAAGAAGGTCTCGGAGCTGTTTCCCGCAATCCAGGACCCCATTTTTATCACTGTCGAAGACGAGGAATACAACAACGCCGAGGGCCTGACGCGGGTAAAGCAAGCGGTGAAGTGGGTAAACGTCGGAGCATCCGGCCCCGCACGCTTTGACCACAAACAAGCTGTGGCAGTGTTTAAAGGACTGACATTTGACGGGGATCTCCTCCGCATGCGCAACCAAGTCGCAAAGCCCTTGCCTGCTGCAGCGGGAACGGCGCAGCCTGGGGCCGCCTCTAGTGACTACTCGGCCGAAAACGTGCCTTTTTAGGCCATGAGCTAGTGGGGCCCGGGGTACAACGGGCCTCACTTTTTTAAGAGGATTATATATGCACGCCATAGAAGCCGCCACAAAACAGGCCCAGGAGCAGATTCCCGAGGTAGTAACTCAGCATCTTCTTGATGTAAATGCCACCATTACCGAGTTTGCAAAAACATTTCAAAAGAGTTACCCAGGCCATAGCCTCGCAATAATCTGGACCGCCGCCACGGGTCCGCAAGCGCCGAGCTGGACATTCCGCCACGGTCCGCTGAGCCCCATCATGCATGGCTATCTAAATTCAATTGAGCAATCAGCAGAGGAAATGATTGGTCAGGGCATACCTCGGCAGACGGTAGTGGCGAACCTGAGCGCGGTTTTCGATGAAGTGGTCAGGTTTATCACGACCGGAGAACGCAAATGAAAGACGTCGTCAAAAACATGGGACAGGAAAACGCCCACAAAACAACCCCGTACAAGGTGCGAATATTTGGGATGGTATGCGTTTACAAGAAACGCCCATTGCCCAGCATGTTGACCGAGGAAAACGACATCGGGCTCTTGGTCCGGCGGCCCAACGACTACGACGAATTTGAGTTCCCGCAGCTTGCCGTCAACTTCAACAAGAAGGAGATGAGCAATCACGAATGCGACGCTCTTTTGCGCGCACTCTGCCAGAGCATCAAAGAACAGCTCAAAAAAGCAGGAGTCTTAAAATGAAATGCGTGATTACTGGCCTGGAGACCACGCGGCTGTTTAGATCCCTGCCAGTGTCGAGAGAGGCAATGGAGTACGCGCGCCGGATGCGCGACTCCGGCGCTTACAAGGACGTGACGGCCGTCCTTCGCGCCATGCACGTTATGACTAGGGCCCCGCTGAGTCGCTCATGGGACGAGATCCGCGCTCACTTTGATAAGAAAATCGCCGACGCAAAACCCATATGACGTTCAACCCCAAGCTGCGCTCCCAGTGCGTCGCCCCCGAGGGTCCGCCCGAGCCGCCAGAGCCACCCGAGCGGGTCTATGCTTACCCCGACGTCTCTATAAAAGAGATGGAGCGCGTGATGGTTATCTCCGCGCTCCAACGATACTCGGGAAACAAAACTCACACCGCAATCGCCCTGGGCATGACCGTGAAAACTCTTTACAACAAAATCAGCGTCTACGGCATAACGCAGAATATGTTTGTGGAGAAGGAAAAGCATGAATGAACGAGGTCCCGCCGGTGTAAAAAAAATTATCACTCACTTCATGTCGTGGCACGGGAATAGGTACACCTCCGCCTGCAACACCAAGGGGCGGGCGCTTCAGAATGGCGATGGCACATTTAATTGCCTGATCTGCCGGCGCGCGGTGTTCTCGAAGAAGTGGGCCTGGAAAGTGAATATTGAAATGATTAAAGCGTACTACAGGGGGAACGATGACCGAGATTGAAATACTGCGCGCTGAGATCAAAACCAAAGACGAGCGCATCAAGGAGCTTCATGCTCTTGCCTCGGGCTACTCTCTTTTGGGAACCGACGCGTGCGGGACTTGTTACCTGGGGCGAGTGACGATTTTCACCGCAAACAAACGATGCACGGAGTGCGATCCCGGCGGGTACGAGAGAGAAGAGTGGGTCCGTCGGAACAGTACAACCGCCAAGGACAGAACCATCAAGCGCCTCGTTGAGTACCTAGAGATGCTGCTCGATGACCAGGCCGAGAAATGCCACTTCGACCACCACGGGAGCTGCCAGGCACACGGATGGCCTGGCGTCGGGGGCGAGTGGTGCCCCATAGCAGAGGCAAGGGCCTATCTCGCCGAGCACGCGGCCAAGGGGGAAGCATGACTATAGACGAGTACGAGGAAGTTATCTGCCGATGGCAACACCACTGGATGGACGTAAAGGGCACCGACGAGAGGGACCGGAGCGCGTATTTTAAGCGCGCGTCTGGCATAGATGCAAACATGCGCTACGGCCTGGCAAAAATGTTGGTTGAGGCCGAGAGGGACGCCATGATTACAGGAAAGGAGTTGTGATATATGGCCTGGACTTATTTAGTGGTTACGGGGGACTCACTCTCGCCTTGGCACCATGGGTGCGACCGGTTGCCTATTGTGAACACGACCCCTACTGTCAGTCCCAACTTCTTTCGCGCATGGCAGAAGGAAGGTTGCCCGTCGCCCCCGTTTGGGACAATGTACAAGGTTTGCGGGGTTGGGAACTTCCCGGCTGGCCCGACATTATCTACGGAGGATTCCCCTGCCAGGATATCAGCGTTGCGGGAAATGGAGCAGGCCTGGACGGCGAGCGAAGCGGTCTTTTTAAAGAGATCTCGCGCTTGGCCCAAGAAACGCGACCACAGTTCTTATTCCTTGAGAACGTCCCTGCAATCAGAACACGCGGACTATCGACTATTGTCCGAGAACTGGCCCGCATCGGGTATGACTCGCGATGGTGTACTTTATCCGCTGCTCAAGTTGGGGCTCCCCACAGAAGGGAGCGATGGTTCCTGCTCGCAAGCGCACGAGTTTCCAACGCCTACTCGCCAAGATTCAAAGAGGGGGCACGCGCTGGAGATGGGTCGGACATCGCCGCCGCTTCGAACCATGGTACTGTTTCCAACGCCGACAGTGCAGGATTCGAACGGGCGAACGCATCACAACCAGAGAACGGGACCGCCGGTTCCAAGCCTGCTGGGTGTGGCGACCGGATGGCGGGCGAAAGGGTTGCTGCCGGACCGTCCGGGGGCCATCGTGCGCGCGGGGAAGGCTACTGGCAGTCAATGTTTGCCCCCTTTGACCGCGAATGGTGGGGCGCTGAACCCGACGTGGGTCGAGTGGTTGATGGGTGTCCCTTTAGGGTGGACCGAATTAAGCAACTTGGGAACGGAGTGGTTCCAATCCAGGCGCGCAAGGCGTTCGCTCACCTAATTCAATTCGCAAACGAACAGGGTTAACAACCGGGCAATGATGCCCACAGAGGAGTAGATATATGGCTTTAGAGACACTTAAGGGGATCAAGAAACTGGGGGAATTTGAGGTGGTCGTTATGGACGACCTGCGGGAGCTTTTTCCCGACAAGTTCAACGAAAGCGGGTCTATGGACTACAAATGGTTCGAGAGCGAAATTCGGCCCGGGAAATTCGTTTACGTTCGCCATGATGCCAATTCTCTGTCGTTCACCATTCAGAAGGGGCCCATTAAAGAGAACGGGGTAAACGGTTGCCAGGTGGACACGATTATCGAAGCCGCCAAGGCCATCATTGAAGGCCTGAACAAGCAGTACCCCTGTCGTGAAAACTCTATGATCATCACGAAACTGGATGAGGCGCTGATGTGGTCAAACAAAAGAAAACAGGACCGGACCGCGCGCGGAGTGGAAGGACAAAGCAAAGCTTAATAACCGGGCAACTATGCCCACAGGGGAGAAATATGGTTTTTACAAAAAAACAGTTTGAGGAATTTAAAGAAGCTGCCAAGCCGCTGGTTAAATTCCTCAACGATAACTGTCACCCGCACGTCATTGCGATTGTGAGTGTAGACCGTGCAGAGATACTAGCGAGCAGCGGTATGGTGGGGATCGAAGAATACATTAAGGACTAGGCTAAACAAAGGGCAATGATGCCCACAGAGGAGTAGATATGAACGAGTTCCAGAAAACGATTATCGAGATGGCCTTCCAGCAGAAACCCACACCCGCGCCCACACAGTCGCCGACGGGTAGAAAAATTGTAGTGCTACAGCGCGGCTGGGTACTCGTAGGCAAATACTCGCGCGAGGGGGATGAGTGTCTACTCCTCGATTCTTCAGTGATCCGCCGATGGGGCACGACCAAAGGCCTGGGCGAACTCGCAAGCAGCGGGCCGCTCAAGGACACAATTTTGGAGCCCGCAGGCACATGCCGTTTCCATCGCGGGGCTGAGGTTCTCGTGCTGGATTGTGAGGAGAGCAAGTGGCTAGGGAACTAGAGGACGCCCATAGTGTGGTCGGGCACGGCGACGGCAAGGGCAGCGGCTATGGCTTTCGCGGAGACGGCTACGGTGGCGGCTACGGCAGCGGTAGCGGCTGCGACGACGGTTTTGGCGGCAACGGCTACGGAGACGGCGAAGGCTACGGAGACGGTGAAGGCGACGGCAGCAGCTTTCGAGAGGCCGGCGGCGATGGCGGGGGTGTCGGCACATGACCACGGCAAGGCTAAGGAGAGCAAATGGCTAAAGAACTAGAAGACGCCCATGGTGTGGTCGGCCACGGCGACGGCGGCGGATGGGGCGGCGGCGGATGTGGCTACAGCGGATGTGGCTACAGCGGCGACGGCAGCGGTGGTGGTTATGGTCTTAGTGGTGATGGCTATGGCGACGGCGAAGGCTATGGCTATGACGGCGACGGCTATGGCTTTGGTGGCAACGGATATGGAGACGGCTTTGGCGGCGACGGCAACGGTGAAGGCGACGGCGACGGCTATGGAGACGGTATATGACTACAATTATCATTATAGAGGCAGTCGTCGGCATCGCGGGCGCGGTCGCATTTTTCGTCCCGTGGCGCGACTCAGTCGCCGGGGCGATGGTCTTTGGGGTCGCCATGCTCGCCATGGTTTTAACTGTCGTAATTTGGGGGGATAAGTGAGAGGAGTGGCCGAAGACCTGACTGACCGACGTTTCGGGAAATTGGTTGTGCTAAGGCGCGACAGCCCCCCCCGACGCCATCGCTTACGTTCGCATCTACTGGCGGGTGAAATGTGACTGTGGGCAAAAATTCCTGGCGTCGTCTCGGGCCCTCAAACGATCCGGTGGAAATGCCCGCTGCCGCCTTTGCCGCCAGGGCCCGTCTTTGAATCACAAGGGGAGCAAGCGGGAGTGCGTATATAACAAAAGCAATTTTATTAATCCCAATGGAAAGCCGCCCGAAGAAGCTTTGTCCCCTGACTATTGGTATAACCAGAGAGCGCGGGGCGAGACGGTTGATAGTCCAACGTTTACTGTAAACCCTAACGAGGAGATAAAAAATGAATAGCCTGATTTTAGCACTACTGATCGTGGGCAACACGAACGCCGCCGGCGCGCCCGTTACAAGCGTTTCCTGGATGCATACTGCCGGGAACCTCCTCCTGGGCGCGGGCAACACCGTCAACCGCCCGATCGGGCACTTCAGAGACGGCGTTGTTTCGACGGGCACGGTCACAGGTGCTGCGACGGTGCGGCCGTGAACAAGCACACGCCAGGGCCTTGGGAGGCAGAAGACTATCTTCACAGTGGCGATTGGAGAAGCACCGGGCTTATTTGGTCAAAGGCCATGGGCGACGACTGCCCCTGGATTCACATTGCTACAATGAACTGGAGCAAGCTGGGTGCCGCAAGCGACCCAACCCTAATTGCTGAGGTTGAGGCCAACACCAGGCTGATTGCCGCCGCGCCGGACCTTCTTTTTGCGCTGGAGGAGGCGATGTGGGCCGTGAAACACCGTGGACACATGCAACAAGATCACATCGCTGCAACGCTTGGGCTAATGAGGCAGGCCATCGCTAGGGCCAAGGGAGACGTATGAGCAAGAAACGAAACTGGGAGGTACCCCGCCCCCGCAAAGGCGTTTGGTATGCGCACAGACGGGACTTCCTATTTACCGTCCAGCATCCGGTCATTAAGCCGTGGTCGCAGTTGGGCAGGTACTATGTGGTTGCTAACGAGGAAGAGGCCGAGCGGCCGACTAGCCCAGAAGCGATCGCCACGCCATGGTTTTACAGACAAAACGTATTCATCGGAGAGTTTTGAATGAAGAAGAGTCGAAGACCCCGCGAGGGCGTCTGGTGTGCGCTTGCTCTGGACCATCTTTTTACCGTCCGTCACCCGATCATTAACTTCTGGGGGCCAAGCGCCTTCTTCATCGCCGACAACTTGGCGGCCGTGCCGGGCATGGAAGAGAGGGTTGTGGACCCTGGGCCAAACTTCTACGAAGGGGCCGTGTTCATCGGAGAGTTTTGAATGAAAAAAGATCCCTACCGATGGCTTAAGCGCCTGTCCTGCCCGAAGGACTTTCGCAGGGTGCAGAAATCGGCCAAGGTCCTAGGGGTCGCAATCAGAACCATTCGGAACTGGAATAACAAATTTAAGAAAAAATAGAGTTGGGCAATTATGCCTGCATCAAGGAGTTACGACATGCCCAGGGAAAATGAATTGTTACAGACGCGGATTAAGTGCAGCGAGGAGCCAGTCCTACATGTCCACCGCTACGTCGTGGCCGTCGGGCATTGGGCGAAGGACGGAAACTGGTACACCAAATATCACTACTGCATGAACAAGAAAGAAGTGAAGGCGCTTCGGGACGCTATAGCAAAAGACGCCAAGACGGTGGCCGGAACCATCATTGAGGTATTCAAAGCACAACACAATTACGTTGAGGGATTTTTCACAAAGAAAAGGGCTAAAGGGTGACCACCTACGCTGATCACCAAGAGCTGCTTCAGCGCGCTTTTTTGGCGTTTCAGCAAGAGTTCCCACTTGGCCGGGTCTTTCCGCGCCATGTGGGGCTTTTTAAAACACAACGAGATACCCGGATACAGATCGGCATGAAGGGTCAGGCCGACGCCTGGGGGTGGGTACCAGTTCACGGCATGCACCCGCTGCACTTTGAAGTTGAATGCAAAACAGGCAACGCTGTCCAAATGAAAGATCAAAAACTTTGGGAGAGTTGCTACAAGTCGGCGGGTGGGCTTTACATTTTGCTCAGAGAAGAGAACGATCTTTTAAACGAAATTAAAAAGATGCTGGTAGAGCTTGGCCGCGGAAGAAGCATGACCAACGAACGCGGTTGAGAAGACCACCAGCATCTTTTGTCACCAAGGAATGACGACATGGACATACTAGCAGAAGTTCAAACGAAACTCCAGGCCGCACCTGCCCAAATTCTGTGGGACGGTAAAATTCACAGGTTTGGGCCAAAGCCCTCAGATGATAAATGTTGGTACGTCGCAAGAGAGTGGACTTTCAAGGGACAGGTCTACCGGGAGATGACCTACGGCTCCTGGGCAACAGGCGAAAAGCACATTCATCAGTCATGGGATCGGGAGACTGCCAAGGATCGCTCTTTTAAGACCGCCTACAAGAAAAACACCGAGGACTCTAAGGCCATACTGGATCTTGAGATCCAGACCATGCAGAAGCAGTGCAGGGACAAATGGGGCCCCATCTTCGACGCCGCTATCCCGAACCAGGGGCACCCATATCTAGAATTTAAGGGCATCACCCGTCCGTTCTGCGCTCGCGTGGATCATCATGGCGTCCTAGTCATACCTATCTATAAACAAAAGGGATTCGTCGGCGTCCAGCGCATCCTGAAAAATGATGTCTCTAACAGGTTCGAGAAGCGATTCTCGAAGGGAGTCGAGATCAAGGGCGGATTCTGTCCACTTTCACCATTTAAAGCGTCACCCTACATCTACATCGCGGAAGGCTTCGCCACGGCCGCGTCTATCCAGATCGCCTTCCCGGACGTCCCCGCTATTTGCGTATTCTCGGCGGGCAACATCGCACCAGCAATCGAGCAGATTCGGCACATCAACCCAGGCTGCAAAATCATCATCGCCGCTGACAAGGACCCAAACGGCGTCGGCGAGAAGCACGCTAAGCAGGCCGCAAGGGCAAACACCTCTACTATCTACCGCATCCCAAAATTCGGCGTAGACAACCCCGCCTGGACCGACTTCAACGACCTGCACACCTTCGAGAAGATCGAAAAGGTAAAAGCGCAGCTTGCTATTGATCCAGCCGACTTTGCCGGCATCATTGCGCTCGGATTCAAAGAAGACGTTTACTACTACACTTCTACCGAAAACCCGCAAATCGTACCGATGTCAGCGGGGGCACATACCAAGTCGCACCTCCTGGACCTCGCCGCCCTACCGTACTGGTACAAGCACTACGGAATGAAGGACGACGAGGGGAACTATGTCGGCGTTCAATGGACTCAGGCAGAATCCGAGCTAAAGGACAAGTGCCGCCAAGCCGGCTTTTTCGATCCGCAGAAAATGCGCGGCCGCGGCGTATGGCTTGACGCTTCCCGGATCGTTGTGAATGACGGTCTGAAGCTCGTGGTGGACGGCAAAGAGGCGCAGCACTTCGTCAGCAACTATCATTACATCAGATCCAGCACTGTGGCCTACAAGCTGACCACGCCGTTCAGCGACGACGAGATGGCAGGGTTACTTTCTGTGTTTGGATCTTTGCGCTTTAAAGGTAAGCACGATTACGTCTATATCGCGGCCTGGGCCATTCAGTCCCAACTGTTCGGCGTCATGCCGTGGCGCTTCCACCTGTGGATGGTGGGAGACCGGGGCTCCGGGAAATCCACAGTTCTGTCATGGCTTGGAGAGTTGGCGACTAGGGCCTCAATGAACGTCAATTCAAGCGCAGCGGGGATACGACAGGACATCCAGAACGACACAACCCCGGTCATCTATGACGAGGCCGAACCGGACAACACGCATCTCCGGGACATCCTGGACATTGCTCGGCAGTCATCCAGCAACACCGGACTAGAGACTCGCAGGGGCACCGCAACCGGGAAAAGTATCACTTACAACACCCAGGCGCTTTTCTGTTTTGGATCCATTCAGAAGACAATCGATAAGAGCGCCGACGCTTCGCGCTTCTTCATTGTTGAGCTGTCCAATAAGAAGGGGCAGGACCCAGACGAATTTAAGGAAATGGCCGCAAGGATTAACTATTTTTCAGAGAACCGCACCCGGATATTTAGCCGTGCGGTACTGTCTGCCAAAAGCGTTTTGTTGAGCTACCAGGTCGCCCAGGTGGCGCTGCGGGGGATGGATCTCGATGCACGCATGACCGACCAACTGGCCGCCATGCTGGCCTGTTTTTGGGTCTATTTCAGCACTGAGCCAATAACCGGCGATCAGGTCACATATTTCATCAGAGAGCTGGAACTCGGGAAGTCCGAATACACTGCGCAAAACGAGCGCACGGACACCGATGATTGCTATGCGGCATTAATGTCCATGCCCCTGGACAACATGAATAACGGCGTGGGGCATGCCATTCACATGATTCATTTCACCATCAGCGCAGTGGGCGCTGAGGAGTGGGAAAAGGCCCTAGGCTTTCACGGAATGTCGTACAACAAGAAAGAAAAGGAGCTTTTCATCGCGTCAGAGTCACCGCATATCAAGAAAAAATTACCTGCCTTCCGGGACTATGCGTCAGTCTTCAGACGCGACCAGTCAAGGTTTAGGCGCCCTGAGCAAAAGTTGATTACTTCATACGGACATCGTTGTCGCGGCGTGGTAATTTCCGTCGAAATCTAAGACGCACCGAGTCCTGCACAACAGCGGCTGCACCAAGTGAACCCCCTGAAATGGGGGTTTTCTTTTTTAAATCAACGACTTATCTACTCATGCACAGATGCACGGCCAAAACGGGGGAGATATATATATAGGGGGTAGTGTATATATATGTAGATGCGTATATCTATATACACTGATTCGCGTAATGTATATTGTCACAGAGGTGTGCAACTGTGCATATATATATAAAAATAAGTATAAGTATTTATTATTATTATTATTACAGTCTACTCACTTGGGTGCTCACGCGCTGCGTTGTGCTCACCTGTTTGGTGTGCATCGGGTTTCCAGTGACTTATGGAGTTTTCGGCTTGACGCGCTGATCTTTACCACTCCGACTTGACTTGCATTTGTTGCAATCTAAAAAATCGGGCTACAATTTCACCGATACGATAAACGATGCGATAATCAATCTATGACACAAGCCAGTAAACATTGGGCCGGACTCTCGCAACTCCAGAAGAAATTCACGGAGCTTTATGCTGCGTCGGGTAACGGCGCCGATAGCTACATGAAAGCGGGCTACAGCGTCAAGAATCCAGACATCGCGAAATCCGCAGGCTCACGTCTGTTGACCAATGTAAACGTGAAGCGTTATCTCGCGCATTTGCAGGGCAAGGCCGCAAAACGCGCAGAGGTCACAGTCGAGGACATCGCCGCTAAGGCCGCTGAGCTGGCATTTGGGCCTGGTCTGGAGGCAATCGTAGAGCGAAGTGAGGGCGGGAACCTCAAAATCAAAGAACGGGCCGATTTAAGCCTCCTGGACAGCCTGTCATTCAGCGAGTCAGACGGTGAGAAGGGACGCTCTACAGGATTTTCATTCAAACGCGAATCTAGGGCCAAGGCGCTAGACGTGCTCGCAAAACTAACGGGGGGCTATGAACGCAAGCGAAGCACTGAGGGCGACAGTGAGAAACTTGACCCGCAGCGAATTCTTGACGCACTTGGACGCCTGCGCAAATGACAACGCGTTTGGTGACATTAAGGCCCTTGTTATTACGCGTGGTGCTGAGGACGTTGAGTTTTTCTCTGAATATTTTTTTCCACACTATCAAAAGCATCCTATCAATCAGTTTCACAGAGATGCGTTTTCAAAGTACCGCTTTGGCGAGAGACGTGTGCGTCGAGCTGACGCCGCTCCTCGCGGATCGGCAAAGTCAACGCTTAAGGTTTTATTTAAACCAGTCCACGATCTTGTCTATGAGCTGGAAAGATTCATTCTCGTCTGCTCTAACACCGAATCTCAGGCGGAAGGTCGGCTCAAGGACATTCAAACCGAGCTTCTTACAAATGTTGATCTTATTAATTTTTTCGGTCCCTTCTTTCACTCTCGAAAGGTGGCTTCGACTGACTTTGTTGCTCATTGCGGACGTCATTCGTGCCGTTTCCTGGCGGCTGGCGCGGCGACGGAAGTCAGGGGCGTCAGGCATGGTGCTGATCGACCCTCCAAAATCATTCTTGATGATATCGAGCACTCGGAAAAAGTAGAGAACGAGGCCCTGCGGGACAAGCTCATGGTCTGGAAGAGGGACGTCATCGACAAGATCGGCGACGAGGAGACCAACATCGAAGTGGTGGGCACTATCTTGCACCAGGAATCACTACTCAAGCAGCTCACTAAAAACCCGGTTTATGACGGCAAAATCTATCAATCGGTAATCTCCTGGCCGGAAAACAAGCCCCTCTGGGATCAATGGCAGGCCATTTTTGTGAACCTGGACAATGACTCTCGGATCGCGGACGCGCTCGCTTTCTACGAGATACATAAAGCAGAAATGGACCGAGGAGTGCAGGTCCTATGGCCCGAGAAAGAGCCATATTACGCGCTCGCAATCGAGATCATCGACGGTGGGATGCGCTCATTCATGAAGGAAAAGCAAAACAACCCGATGGCCGATGGGGAGAAGTGTTTCGATCTAGAAAGTTTCTGGTGGTACACGGAAGAGGCAGGCGGGTTAAGAGTCGAGCGTACTGGGGTACTGACACCCTGGCACTCACTCACCGGCTACATGGCAATCGACCCCTCTACAGGGCAGACAAAGGCCACAGGCTCAAAGAAAACAGACTTTGCTTCGATCATTTCCGGATTTAAGGACGGCAGAAACCGCTTATTTGTCCATGAAGATTGGACCAAGCGCGAGGCCCCGAGCAAGCAAATCAACAAGCTTCTCGACTTCTGGGAACAATACAAACACTACAAGATTGGAGTTGAAACAAACCTGTTTCGGAACCTTCTGCTCAAGAACATCATGGACGAGATCAAGCGCCGAGAGGCCACACGAACCGAGCCGATCACGGCAAAATTCTACGATATCGACCTCATCGAGAACAAAGAGAAGCGGATCTATTCGCTCGAACCGAAAGTTTTTCACGGTCACATTTTGTTCAACAAGAAGCTAATCTCACAGGAGGCCTTGGGCCAAATGAGAGATTTTCCAAAGGGCCGGCATGACGACTTTCCCGATGCACTTGAAATGCTTTGGGGATTAGTCAACAATAAATACACAATTGGCACGATGAACAAAGAGGCAGGCTGACATGCAGCGCACTAAAAACGTCAAGCTCTGCGCGTATCTAAAACTTCGTGGCTTCGACCCTGAGACGGTCAACAAGCTCGAAAAGGGTAGGGCCGAATATGTCTACAGGCTCGAAGATGCGCAGTGGCGGCAACTTCAGGTAGACTTTAATAAATCGGAATTTCTGACCTATGCGCAGGCCCTAGAAGCAATCAAGGATTTAGCATATTAATCCGCCCCTTTTTAGAGGTAATTAATGAATAGTAGGGACAGCAAAAAATACATGTCCAGCGGGCGATTGTTCAGCGGGAATTCACGCAACGGAAGACGCGCCGACGGCATAATGGGCCTGGTCCATGAGCCCTCAGGCAGAATCCGCAAGTTTCGCTCTGCAAATCTGCATAAGGTCCAAAAATACTTGGACGGTACACAGTATGACCATTTGGCGGCGTGGCGCGAATGTCAGGACGATGAATACATTCCGGTACGCCAGCGCAAGCCGCGCGTAACATTCCCATTCGCCAAAATCTTCCAGAACCGCCTTGCCTCTAAGTTGGTGGGCGGGTATACGTTCCCCGCATTGCGGATTGAGGACGACCCGGACACCGAGCAATTTCTTTCCGTCATTTCAAGCGCCACGTTCTTTAAGGCCAAGATGCTCACGGCCGCCAAGAACCTCATTTCCTACACGAGCGCATTTGCGCGTTTTAAGATGGTCGAGGGTTCCGTCGTCATCGAGAACTACAACCCCAACTACTGCTACCCGGAGTTCGACGCTCGCGGGGAGCTGATCAAGGTCGAAATCAAATATGTGTTTGAGTCTGACGAACTAGATAGCGGCGGCAACCCCATCATGAAGTGGTTCAAGCTCGAAGTCGGTCAGAACGCTGATGTTTTGTATGACGAACCAGAATATAAGGCGGACGCCGAGCCTGTCTTCAACGTCGTGGAAAACGCCGCTCACAACCTGGGCATGGTCCAGGGGCAATGGTTCCGCGCAGGTGAAGGCCTAAATGGCGTGGACGGCGAGGACGAGCCCATCGCGTGCCAGATCGCCGGGTTCATTGATTCGCTAAATTACAACTTGTCACAGTCCGACTCTGCGGTGGGATATGGCATGGAGCCCCAACTAACTGTCCAGGGCATGGATGAAGACGAAATGAACACGCTCATCAAGTCTTCGTCGCGTGCGTGGTTCATGGGCAGAGAGGGCGAAGCGAAGTTTAACGAAGTCAGCGGCTCCGGTGTCACCTCCGCGAAGGAGTTCAGGGAAGACCTGATGAAAATGGCCTCTCACGCCTCCCAGATCGTCTTCCTGGACCCCGAGAAGATGGCGGCGAATGCACAGTCAGGTAAGGCCATGGAGGTCATGCATGCCTCCCTGGTGGAAGCAGTGAACGAGCTGCGCCCGTGGATGGAGAAAGGCATTCTCAGTCTGGCCCAGAAGATCCTGGCCGTAATCGTTCATTACCAGGCCCAAGGCTTCGAGACGGATTACGTCACGCCTGAAGGCTGGAGGCCTGCAAGCCTGGACATCAAGGCCACCTGGCCGCCGATCTTCCCGCTCACTATTCAGGACATGCAGCAGGTCATTTCAACGGGCCTTCAAATGGCAACCGGGAACATTCTTTCACGTCTGTCTGTCGCGAAGTGGATTATGGCCCAAGGCGTGGACCTGGGCGTGGATGACCTTGAGCTAGAGCAGCAGCTAATCGACGGACAGAAGCAGTTCAATACTTTCTTTTAAGGGGTAAATCATGAAGTTCATCAGGAAAGGCGGCAGAGTCATCCCAATCAGCGATAAGAACGAAGACCCTAAGGGCAGCAAGTACATGGAGCAAACGTCTAAGCGGGACCGTGAAATCTCCAAGACGGGGGATAAAGTTACCGGCGTGTCCGCTGTCGTTACCGCAGGCCTGGCCGTATTGGCAAAGCGTAAAAAGTCCTTTGCCCTCGGTGCTGGGGCCGTTGCCTTGGGCATGTTTGCACTGTCCAGCGCCGGACATGCCAGTGCACGTTCGTCATCTGCTGACGCCCGGAAAGGGTATGCAAAAGACCTGAAGGCGGGGAGAAAGATTAAGCGTGGGAATGGCATTGGGAACGCGTCGGAAGTCGCTTATTCCGAGGCCGTTAGACTATCAACAAGAAAAAAGAAATGAAGTTCATACGCCGGAATGGTCGAATCATCCCGATCCGGGACAAGAACGACCGGCACGACGTTAAGGTAGTGGCGGGTGCAGCAATAGCTGCCACCGGGGCCGCCAAGACGGGCGTGCAGGCGAAGACCTTCAGCGCGCGGTTCTATAGGGCCTTGGGCCTAAAGATTGTGACGGCCACCCCAGACGGGAAAACCGCACCGCGAGCATTTGCACTGGTCCGTAGAAACGCTGTGGGCGGCGATAACGTGTCATTCGCGGCCAGCTTTTCGTTGAAGAAGCGAACAGGCATCGGCAAGAAGCTGTTCGCCGCTGTCCAGTTCGACGCCGCCCGCAGGGGCGCGGATCACATCGCAGGCATGCCCATTTCATCGCAGGGGCTAGAGTTCATGCGCAAGCAGGGCGCAGTATTCCATGCAGGCGGGCGCGTAGTAGGCGGACTCCATGCCTCCAAGGCCATGAAGAAGGACCTGGTAGTGGTGGGCTTTGCACCGATCAACGTCAAGTCCCGATCCTACATCGGAATGGGGCTCAAGAAGGCATGGAAGCCCAACCTGGCGCTCATTGCGATAGGCGCAGGACTTGCTGGCGTCGGCCTGCTTAGGAGAAAAGAATGACCACCCGAAAAGACGTCACCTTCATCAGGGTCAATGGGCGTATCATACCCATCAGGCGCAAGGACGCAGGCATTGGCGCGGCCGAGGTGGCCGCTTCTGCGGCCGTTGCGGCGGGCTCGGGACATGCCGCGGCCAAAATGCTAAGCAAGTCCCACCGCTTTTTCAGATCATCATCTCGCTATCGGGCATTCTCCAAGATCAACACCTTGCCGGTCCACGCGGCCATGCGGACCGTGGCGGCCAAGCATTTTGTGAAGGGTCTGCGGTTCGCCGCGAGATCCAAGTGGACCATCCTGGCCGGAGTAGCTGTCTCGGCGGCACTTGCTGGCGCAGCATCGGATCGCCTGGCACCCAAGGCCGACGCTCACAAAAAGGCTTTATTCAGCATTGCGGCCCCTGTGATTGCCGTTCTGGCATTCAATCGCAGGACGGCCCTGGCCCACGTCGCCCTTCGTTCCCCGCTTAAGGATTCCATCAAAAACGCATTCGCGGCGTATGCGGCCAGAGGTCGCACCAGGACCCGTGAGGCCGTTAATTTATTCCGGAAGAACAAACAACTGAAGCTGGATCTATAATGCCATTCTTTGAAGACATCGACGACCTGAAGATTCTGGAGCGCAACGCCGCCCGGATTGAGGGTCTAGAGATGCGGCAGGCTTCACGACTTATAAAGCTCTACAAGGAGGCCCGTGAGGCACTCAAGTCGCAGCTGCTCTCGACAGGGGACAACACCTTCACGGAAGCAAAGCTCAAAGTCGCGCTTATCCAGATCGAGCAAACCATCGGTCAACTCTCCAGGAAGCTCCGTGGGGAATTGGGGTTCGGGCAAGAAACGGCGACGGAACAAGGAGCCGAGGACGCGGCCCGAGAAATGAACGCCTTCGAGGGGGCATTTGCCGGAGTTTCTACGCCCCTGCCGGTTGACGCCATCATCGAAAGCGTGAACGCAGAAAACTTCCTTTTTAATCAGTTCGAGACATCAGTGGACTCATACAACCAACGCCTGCGCGGGGGCTTCCAGAACGTCCTGGGCCAGTCCCTACTTCAGCGCAAGAGCTGGAGTCAGGCCGTATACGACATGGAAAGGGTGTTCAACGCCGAGGAATGGGTCCTGGCGCGGATTGTGCGGACCGAACTACATAATATTTACAATGTCGCCAAGAACAGGGGCTTTGAGAATATTCAACAGAATTACTTACCCGACCTAAAGAAGACTCTTTACCACCCAATGGACTCCCGGACCGGTTCCGATAGTAAAACGGCGGCGGTAAAAAACCTCATAGTTGCGTTGGATCAGTCTTTCAAATACTCTTTTAAGCAAGGCAACAAAACCATAGTGCGCGAGTTCTTTGTGCCACCCGATCGGCCCAATGACCGCGCCATCCTGATTCCTTATCGGGATAGTTACGATAGGAGATAAGAATGCTGTTCCGCAATCTGTGCATGCGTATGGCCCCTAAAGACGATGAAACTAGTGGCGGCGGTGACGGCGACAAAGACAAGACCAAAACTGATCTTGAAGATCAGGAAAAAGGTAAGAAGGGAGGCCCCCCGGAGGAGCCCGAACCCGAAGAGGGCGATGCGCTAGACCTGAGCGCATTACCCGAAGCTGCTCAGAAGCTCATCAAGAAGCTTCGCGGAGAAAACGCGAAGACTCGGCAGGCGAAAAATAACGCCTCAACCGAGGCCGAAAGGCTCAAGAGTGCTCTGAAAAAGCTTACTGGAGACGAGACAGACGCTGATCCTGAGAAACTCGCAGAGGCCCTGGCGGCATCAAATGAGAAACTTCAGGTCAGGCACGCAATGCTCGAATTGGCCCTGGAGCATGGCGTGGGGAAGGATCAGCGGGAGTATTTTGAGTTTTTGGTGGGTAAGGCCATCGAAGGACTCGAAGAAGGCGCAGAGCTTGACGAGGATGCGGTCCTGGAGATCGCAACACGGGCAAAGGCAAACTCAAGCAAAGGGCCCGCAAACAGTTCGACGGCCGGTGATAAGCAGCAGACCAAGAACAACGGGGGCAAGCCAAACGCGATTACCCCCGAGCAGTTTGCAAAGATGGGAATGACCGAGCGTACGAAGCTGTTTAGAGAAGACAAAGACGAATATGACCGCCTGATGGCGGCTACAAATTAGGAGTAAAAAATGGGTTCTACTACTACCAGCGACCTGGCCTTCGAGCCGAAAGTTTGGTCCGATCACATCAAGGCCTACTTCGACAAATTCCTGGTTTTCGGTGCGTACGCGCTCCGTAACAACCAGTTGAGCGGCGAAGGTACCGGCCTGCTCGTAAGCTTCCCTTACTTCAACGCCATCGGCGCGGCCGAAGAGCCTGGTGAAACCGACATCGTGACCGTGGACAAGCTGACCGACGGTAGCTTTTCCTGCACAGTCTTCGAAGTCGCCAAGGCCGTTGGATTCAAAAAGAAGGCTTTCAAGAAATCCAGCGCATCACAGGACGAAATCATGAGCGAGGCCATGCGCCAGCTCGCACGCGTCCACGCTGAAAAGATCGACTCCAAGCTGAATGACGAAATCAGCGCAGACGCCAACAGCGTTGTCGGATTCCTGGCAGTAGACGCCACCGGCAAGACCACTGTGGACGTCCTGACCGAGGCCCGCATCGTGGCATTCGGCGACAAGTTCCAACAGGGCTCCGTCTGCTTCATGCACTCGCTTCAGTACCTCTCTTTGATCAAGAATTCCGGTTCAGGCTTCCTGAAAGCAGACGCCAATGACCCCGGTTTCATGGTCAACGGATATGTCGGCAAGTTGGTCGGCATGGGCATCGTTGTAACCGACCAGGTAAAGAAGAACGTGGACGGACAGATCGCTGGAGTCGACAACTATCGCGGCCTGATCGCCAAAGAGAACGCCTACGGGATCATCACCAAACAAGAAATGGAGATGGACAGCGACAAGGACATCCTTGCCCGCGAGTATATCGTGGCATCAAACGAGTGGTATGGTGTGAAGTCCTTCCACGCGAAAATCAGCGCGGACGACAAAAAAGCCGCTCGCTTCACCACTGTCAAGTAATCGGCCCTAGGGTCTAAAGGAGTCCAAAATGCTGAACCAAAACAACAGGCACACAGTCCAGGTCTCTGTGGGATCACCCACGGCCGCAAAAGTCATGCTGGCCCTTATGGCCCTTGGCAAAAAGCTCAGGGTCCACAAGGCCAGTGTCATCCAGGAGGCCGCCATTGTTGCCGCCGCCGGTGACTATATGGGCTTCACGCTCAATAAGAACAACGTGGCAGTTGCCGCAGAGGCAACCAACACCGCAGGCGTCGCGGCCCGTGCCGGATTGGCACTGACCATGCCCGCTGCCGGTTACGTCGACCTGGCCGCCGGTGACGTACTGTCACTAGAGATCACCGAGACCGGAACTTCGACCTTCGTGGTTGAAGCCCTTCTGGTCATGGATGTCGAAGTCCTGTCTAGCGGCGTTTAAGTCAAATCCTAAGGGCCCTTGGAGATCGCCAGGGGCCCTTTTTATTACGCGGGGTACGCATGAACTACGGACGAGTCAGACAGGCGCTCAAAGCCAAGCAAGAGCAGCTAAAGAAGATGGCACCGAAGGACCGCGTGCTTCTCGAAGAAAAGATCATCGCCGAGGCCAATCAGGAGCCCGAGTCCGCGCACGAGGCAGACGAGCAGCCCGCTCCGGCCCCGGCAAAACAGCACCAAGGGAACAAGCACAATAGGCGGTAGCCATGTCCTTCACGACAAGTCAGAAGTACAGCATCGTAATGGCCCTGTGCCATGTCGGGACCATCCTGGATGAGACCACCGTAAGTTTCAACTCGATTGTGCGCGACCGTCTGAACATCAGCAACGTGGACGTCGAGACCTATGCACTGGCATTACTGGCCCAGATTGACGCCGCAAGGGTAAAGATCAACACGGCCGCCGACAGCGGCAACGTCAAGCGCATCGATGACATCGAATTCGACACCGAGAACGATTCCAAGGGCAGGCTCCTGCAAAAGGAGCTAGGCCGCCTAAGGAATGAGCTTTCCCAGATCCTGGACATATCGAATCACTGCTCTGGAGGCTCCGGCATGGGCCGGGTGTGCTGGTAAGTGGGCATCGTTGACGACCTTCTCCCGCTTACTGATGGGATATTGGGGCTCAGGGATGACCTTGGAGTCGCGAAGAAACCAGTCTATATTCTAACCAGGACCTGGTCCGGGGCAAAGCGGGGCGAAGGATTGCCCACAGATGCTCAGGTCCAGGTCCTACCCAGTCCCCGCATAGTCGACTTGTCTCATTCCCTACGAGTTCGAGAGGGTGGGGCCATAAGACAAGGCGACCTTATTCTAAAAATGATTTCCAAGCAGTCGAATGTCCGGGCGGACATCGATGGCACGGTAACCGGGGACAACCTAGAACGCTGGTATCACATCGAAGGATCACTCTATGAGGTCATTTCCGTCACGGAAAGGCATGTAGATTTCAATGTCCAGGTAAGGAAAACGTCCAAGCAAAAGTTCTATTTGTAACCCGTGATATAATTCTGAAAAGGGAAAACATGAAAAACTTACTGGTCCTAGTGCTAATGTATGCCTTCTCGATGGCCGCAGGGGCGCAGCAATCCCATTCAATTTCCCAGATAACCGGGACGGCCACAACCACCTCCGTAAAGATCCTAAGCGCAAACGGGGACCGCAATGAGCTAATCATCGTGAATGAAGGCTCCACAACCATGCGCGTCCGTGAGGGAAGTTCTCACGCATCAGAGGGCCTACCAATTCCTCCCGGAGGCAACTACGATCCCGACCCCGTGCCCATTGGTGACATTTACCTCAAAATACAATCGGCCACGGGTACATACACGATCTACGAGGGCGGTAAACTGTGAACAAATTATTCGGCCTTGTTCTGGCACTTTATGCGTCCGTGCTCCAGGCCGGACTAACACCCTCTGGCAGCGCCGGGGCCTATTCCGGGTTCAACCCCGCACAATTTAGCTTCATTATGGGTGGAGCATCCGGGGCACTCACGGCCCTAGGGCCTTTGACTGACGGACAACTCCTGATTGGCAGCACGGGCGTGGAGCCTGCCGCCTCCTCCCTAACCGGAACCGCCAACCAGATCACCGTGACCCCCGGGGCCGGTTCCATCACCCTATCCCTCCCTCAAAGCATTGCCACAACGAACAACGTGACCTTCGGGAGTGTGACAGATTCTTCCCTCACTGCCGGACGGAATACCTTTGCCGGCACCGCTGGCGATCTCTCTGATGACGGGGATTGGTTGTTCAACACGACCGGAAACGTTGTCACACTGACCGGCGGTCAGATGAATGTGGACAGCTTGCGCCTGGATGGGGACACCCTCTCAAACCAGGGCAATGCCGGGGATGTCGTCATCCAGGCCGATCCTGCAGGGGTAGGCGGGCGGGCGAAGTTCACCAACGGGACTTCTTCCGAATACTACATCGGCTCCAATAATCCTGAACTCAAGCAGATGATGCTCTATCCCTCCTTTGAAGAGAGCGTGGCGGAACTCCAGTGTGACTTTTGCTCTGGATTTACCCAGCAGACCTCCACCGGAGTGGAGGGGGAGTTGTATGGCCTATTCTACGCACGGGCCTCTTACGCTGGGGCCGCAACGGATACCATTTATGTGATGCCTGGGACCAACTTTGACGACGACATGCCCGCGTCCGTTTCTTGTTGGATCAACACCGCACGCGCAGGCGTCACCTTCCGCTTCTCCAACACCTTTGACGGCGACTCGGACAGCCAGGTTGTAAGCTCCGGCGGCACCTGGGCCAAGTACACTGCCCAGGGAACTTGCCGGGCAGGCATTGGCGAAGGTTGCGGATGGAAGATCGTGGACAACACCTCCGAAGCCGGAGTCATCGACATCAACGGATGCTCGATCGAGCTTGGGAACTCCGGTTTGGACGTGGTAAAAACCGTTGGCACGCCGAACGGACTTCCCAGATTCTACAGCGCCAAAGTCTCCGGCGCAGGAGTGGTAACGGGTGAGGTTGGGGATTTCATAAACGGAAACTGTTCTGTGGCGGCGAGTATTGCGACATGCACCTGGACCGTCGGGGCCTTCACTACAGTGGCCAACTGCGTGGCCACGCAAACGGTGGCCACAGCAAGATTTATGACCGCGGATGCTGCCACAACTACAGTTTCGGGGACTTTCAAAGGTTGGACCGACGCCGGCGTAGAAAGCCTAAACGAATTTACGCTTTTGTGCCACGGATATTAAACTAGGAGATTTTATGAACGCACTTGAAAAACACGCCCGAGAAGTAAAACAACTTGATACCCAATGACAAGCAAGATTGTCCCCCTAGACAGATTCGCCAAAGAGCTGAAGGACGCATCCCAGGGGCAGATTAAGGCCTATAAGGCCGGGGTAATAGATGCCCTGGCCATGAACCTCAGGACCCTGGCGGAAAGAAGCCCGATAGATACTGGCCTCTATGCCCAGTCCTGGGCCATGTCTGTCACTGAGACGTCGGCGCTTTTGGGAAACACCTCTCCGCACGCGGGTATCATTGAGTTTGGGGCCCGTCCATTTACTCCACCGATTGGGCCGCTCCTGGAGTGGGCCCGAAGGGTCCTACAGCAGCCCGAGATCAATTCGGCATGCTGGGCCCTAGCGAAGGGGACCCAGATGAAGATAGCCGAGCATGGAATGGAGCCCAAGAACGTCCTAGGCGGGGCCCTGGACAAGATCGTTGAGGACATACGCCTCAAGGTCAAGGAGCACCTGAATGCCTAGCGAACTGAGCGCGGCCCTTAAGGCCCTAGCGAAAGACCTGGCCATCAACGTCCCGGACCTGAATGTGGTCCATGAACATTGGCCTGGCCCCAAGGACGTCCTGGACATGCCCTGCGCGTCCATAATGGTCATAGGGTCGCCCGTGCTGGCCAAGATGCCACCCAACATCATCAGTAAGGTCCAGGACCCGGACGAGCCCCTGAACTGGCTGGTTCGCTATAAGCTGGGCATGTACGACCTGACCCTTCAGCTAGATATGTGGTGTGAAGAAAAGAAAGACCGCGATAGCATGTACCAGCTCATTGTTGACTACTTTGATAGGCAAGTGCTTCTAGGCACTCGCGAAATGCCAGGACTAAACCTTGAGCTGTCCGATTACTTCTCGGGCGTGTTTGCGTCGTATGACAACGTCGGATACAATTTCCCTGAACAAGAAGAAAGCTCGCAGCGTTCAGAATGGCGCGTTCGGATCGAGATCCTGGTGAATCATCCCAGGGTCAAAGAGATGAGCCAATCCAAGATGACCGAGATCAGCATCGAGCATGAGATCGGCGACCATGCATTGGTCGAAGAGACAAACGAAAATCTTCAAGAAACCTTCGAGCTAGACTAAGAGGAGTAAAAAATGGGTATCTTTCGCACGAACAACCCGCTTGAGTACGATGAAGTCGATGGAATTGTCATCGACGAGCAAGCACCGGCCCCTTCCGTTCGCGGCGTGGGCACTGGCACCGTCGTTCTAGTTGGTATGTTCCAGCGCGGACCCCATACCCTTGAACTGATTTCCAGCATGCCCGCATTCCATGCCATGTTTGGTAAGTCGAATAGCTACAGCGGAAACGTCCAACTGAAGAACAAGCGTTTTTCACGATTGAAAATCATCCGCGTTGAAGCAACCGGCTCCGTCAAGGGAGTCAAAACCTTTCAGAACGCCACCCCCGCTGACGCCATCACCTTCAC
>Ga0163151_10001235_pt1 | contig 43640 bp, 41 predicted proteins | sample OliLakLV19MP5IB2_FD_145596 | JGI IMG/M metagenome (GOLD analysis project Ga0163151, IMG submission 145596) | Freshwater microbial mat bacterial communities from Lake Vanda, McMurdo Dry Valleys, Antarctica - Oligotrophic Lake LV.19.MP5.IB-2 | ecosystem: Environmental > Aquatic > Freshwater >...
TTATATTTAATAGTTTTAGTTTTCACTTAACAAAGTATACTAAATAAAAATACACAAGAAAAGAATATATTTTTGATGATATAATAATAGTATGAATTTAATACAGGAAGATATTCAATACGAAGCAATAAGAATGACCTACTGGGTCCGTGTACACCTAAAATTTGAAAATAGGCAATCTGTAGTTCTCGTGTGTGCTTCTAAGAATTATATTTCTGACTACTTTCATTTAACTGCTCCGATTCAGAAGGAGAATAAGAAGACTTGGATGGAGAAAGTTTTAAAAGACTTAAAAGAAGAAGGGGAAGTTTTGTTAGAAAAAGATGTAAATTATAAAGTTTATTCTCTTACCGATGAAGGATATAAAAATGGTCTTGAATTTTTACAAAACGAAGTTACACCTTAATTTTAAAACAGGAATTTGGTGTTAAATTGAGTAAGATGAAAAAATATGAGTATAAAAGTAATTAATCAAAACGAAGGAGACCTTGCGTTAAATATTGGAAGAATTTTTCAATATAAATGTGACTGTGGTTCTTTTGGCACTATATCCGTTTTTTCCAATCTAGATAATGATGGAAATTCTATTGAGGATATTGAATGTCCAAACTGTAATAAAAAACTTACAAATTAATTTAAATATGGTCTTTTCTTAATATAGAGTGAAATTTCTACAATACACTAAATAAGGCTCTATTTAAGCCTCTCGGTCGGTCTCACTAGCATGTGCCCTCAGTAGGAATCGAACCTACATCGCAAACTCCGCAAGCTCGCATTCTATCCATTAAACTATGAGGGCAAATGTGAACTCTTTTACATTAACAATTTTTTTGGCATACGTAAAGACGAAATAAATTCTGCCTGTAATAAAATATTAATATTTAACGGCATAGTGGAGAGTTGTACTTAAAATCACTATTATTCACTGGTTAGATATAGGGCTTGACTTTTACAACCCAAGGTGATATAATAATAAAGAATCTTTGGTGGAGTAATCTCTGCCAGCAGGGCATCCGCCCTGTGTAGTTCCCCACAATTTCTGTTTCTTAAGGAGAAACACAATGAAAAAGCTCAAAGTCGTGTTCGCGTTGTTGTTCACATTCGTCGGCCTCGGCACCGTTGCTGAGGCTTCCTTGCCCGTCTGCAGTTTGGGCGGACCCACAGCGGTCAACCCGGACCGCCAACTGGCCGACGATGAGACGTTCGTCGTCACTGACCGTGACTTGGTCGTGAACCTCAGGTTCAGGCCAACAAAGGAATTTCCTTTGAGAGCCGGGGAATGCATCCTGCCGGCAGGAAAAGAAGTAGCCGTAAGAAACGGCTTTCTTGTCTGGGTCAGGGAGTGTGGGAATGACGAACTAAACCAGAACATTCCCATTGGGCCACCTCCCACACCCCTTCGCGAATACGTCCGAGGCATCAAAGGAGACCCGGGAGACCCGGGTCAAGATGGTCTTGACGGCAAAAATGGTCGGGATGGCGGCAATCCCACTTCTGTATCTGTAGCAGAAGATGGTCCAAACTGGACCAAAAGAATTATCGTCGCGGTGGTCGTGATCGGCGGAGGTTGGCTACTTTTCGACAAGTTGATCAACCAACACAAGGGCCCCGAAGTTGAAACGGGTCCGGCACGTGTGAAATGCACGGCCACCAGTTACCCCAACCCGTGCCCTCGCGGCGTCGGGTTCAGTTTCTCGCTCGGCTTCTAACGAAGCCGAATAAAAAAACATCAAGAAAGGAGGAAAGTGGAGTGCGGAAGCATCTCGCTTTCCTCCACTCTACAAAGTTATTAATAATTTAAAAAAAATTTATTAATTGATGATTTTGTAGAGTGGATATCCGATGAATATGTAAGGGTATTGACTTTTTATTGATAGTATGATATACTTAGTGGGTATAAATAAGGTATTGACTATTAAACTCAAGTATAGTAGAAATTTAAAATTAAGTTTACTTAATATAAGTATGAAAAATATGAATACAAAAATGAAGAAGTTTGTTTTGGGTGCCCTAGCTATTTCCGCCTTATTTGGTGGCTTATTTGCTATTGATGGTAAAGGTGCGAATGCAAGTGCTACAACGACTTGCGTAAATGCTGTTTGGAGTGCGACGCTTACTGGTACAGTTCGCCCAAATGGTGAGCCTACAGAAGCTTGGTTTGAATGGGGTGAAGATAGTTCCCTGCCATATCAGACTCCACATCAAACTTTTACTTCAGACTCAGGTTATGAACAAAATTTAACCCCTCTTGCTGAAAACACTACTTACTACTACCGAGCGATAGTACAAAACCAATATGGAACAGACCAAGGAAACACAAAGAGCTTTCATACTGGTCAGTGTGCTACACCACTTCCTACACCCCATGGATACGTACCTCAATGTTCTGATGGAATAGACAATGATAGAGATGGCCAAACAGACTACCCTGCAGATTATTTTTGTACTGATCCAGGCGATGACGATGAAAGAGATCCTGTTCCAACACCAACAAATCCTAACACACCAACAAATCCTACAGTTCAAGGAAACATTCAAGCTGGTAACCTAAGTTATCAATGTCTTTCTAATCCATTTCGTATCCAACTAAACTGGACAAGTGGAGTGAATGCAAATTCTAATGGTCTACAAAAAGCAGATGTAGAACCAAACAATCCTAGTCGTTTTTGGGGTTGGTTATCTACAAATGACAGTCAGCGCTCATATACTGATAGTGATGTAGTGCAAGGTACTACATATACATACCGGGTTAAATACGCTCCATCAGTCCCTTCAAACGAAGTGGTAACAAACTGTGGTGGAAATACTCCTACTCCTCAAGCAGCCGGTATGATCGAAGGTTTCAAGGTGCATCATGTAAGTTCAACTGATCTTCGTGTATTTCCTCAAGCTATAAGAGTAAATGTAAGTGGAGCAAGTTCAACATCTTCTACTGCTAACCCTTACCATTTTCCTCTAGCTCCTGGTAACTACACAGTTTCTGCTGACGATATTCCAGGTTTTACTACTATGGGTTACACTCTGTGTGTAAATAGTACTTCATGTCACAACACAAACAATGTAACACCTGGTAGTTCAGTAAATATAAATGTTGCATCAGGTAGCAGTTATGATCTTTGGTGGCACTATACAGAAACTACAGCTACTCCTACTCCTCAAGCAGCTGGTATGATCGAAGGTTTCAAAGTACATCGAGTAAGTTCAACTGATCTTCGTCCATTTGGTGCTGGTAATAGAGTTAGTGTAAGTGGAGCAAGTTCAACATCTTCTACTGCTAACCCTTACCATTTTCCTCTAGCTCCAGGTAACTACACAGTTACTGCTGACAATATTGCAGATTTTACTATCATAGGTTATACCTTGTGCGTAAACAGTATTTCATGCCATAACAATAATCCAACAGCTAGTAGTTCAGTAAATATAAATGTTGCCTCAGGTAGTAGTTATGATCTTTGGTGGCACTATCGGGCAAATGATGTTACTCCTACTACTTGCCAAACTTCTGGTGCGACAAATATAGGCGGAGCACTACCTTGTACTTTTCCTCCTACTACTTGCCAAACTTCTGGTGCGACAAATATAGGCGGAGCACTACCTTGTACTTTTCCTCCTACTACTTGCCAAACTTCTGGTGCGACAAATATAGGCGGAGCACTACCTTGTACTTTTCCTCCTACTACTTGCCAAACTTCTGGTGCGACAAATATAGGCGGAGCACTACCTTGTACTTTTCCTCCTACTACTTGCCAAGATACTACTGCGATTAACAACGGTGGAACACTTCCATGTAAATATACACAAGCTCAACCAACAGTAAATATTTCCGCTGACAAGACAAGTATAAATACTGGTGAAAGTACTACTGTTCGTTGGACTTCTACAAATTCAACTTCGTGTACTGCGAGTGCCGGCCGAAATGGCTGGACTGGAAGTAAAACTCTTGTTGGAAGCTTTCCTACTGGTGCCCTACCTTCTGAGACAACTTATACAATTACTTGTTACAACAGTAATAATGGATTATCAGCAACCAATTCTATAACAGTACGCGTAACCGCTGATAATGATGAAGGTCCAGATGTTACCACAAGAACTGCAACTGGTGTCGATTCTGACAGCGCCACCCTAAACGGACGCGTAGATGGAAACGGCATTAGCACTAAAGCTTGGTTTGAATACGGAACAATGCGAAACCGCCTAAACGAATCTACTCGTGAAAAATCTTATGGTTCTAGATCAACTTCTTATGATTCAGGCATCACCAGCCTTCGTGCAAATACTACTTACTACTTCCGAGCAGTAGCAGAAAATTCTAAAGATACTGTTTACGGAAATATCCTTTCATTCTACACTGGAGATGCGTATGTACCACCTACAGTACAACGACCTACAGTAGTACTAAGTGCTGACCAAACTAGTCTCGCTTATAACCGAGCTACGACTGTCCGCTGGTATACAACAAACGCTACATCATGTTACGCTTCTGGTGGATCTGTAGGATGGACAGGAAGTAAAACTGTCGGATCTGGATCTTTCTACACTGGAGCTCTTAAGTCATCAAAAACTTTTTCCATGATCTGTACAGGAACTGGTGGATCCACAGATGACTCTGTGACAGTAATAGTTCGCGGACAAGTGCTAGGTACTACTACAATTGTGCGAACTCCTACAAATGCATTAATTCTTCTTTCATCTTCTGTAGATAGGAATCAACCAATCGTTGCTACACTAGACAATACTAGACCACACCCAGGTGATGATATTAACTACACAGTAAGTTACCAAAACGTAGGTACTGGTTCAGCTAGTAACTTGGTCCTAAGATTAGATCTTCCTTACGAAGTGGATTACATTTCTTCAAATCCAAACAACCCAACTCGATCAGGTCAAACTTTGATCTTCAATCTTGGTACCCTTAAAGCAGGTGGGTCAGGCTCTGTAACAGTACGAGTACGTGTACGAAGCGATATATTAGGTGGAACAGTTCTAAACTTCCCTGCTACTCTTACCTATAACGATCCATCTGGTTATCCTCAATCAGTAAGTACAAACGTTTCTGCTACAGTCTGGAGCGACCCACTACCAATAAACCAGAACTACAACAACCAAAATTATTACAACCAAGACGATACCAATAAGACATTGGTTGGAGCAGGCATCCTAGGGGGAAGTTTCTTGCCTGGAAGTTTGTTTGAATGGTTACTACTTCTTATCCTCATCCTTGTGTTTATAGTGTTGATTAAATACATTTTCAATCAACCTCAACCACAAAGACAAACGATCATAAGCCACTAGGACTTGACAAGCAGGTATCAGGTATGCTATACTTGAAAAACATAGGTGCACGAGAGTAAAGTAGAGTCGATTTCTTAGAATACACTTTGTAATTAATAACTTAAAATATAAAATCAATGACTGGTACAATAAAAAGACTCACTGATAAAGGTTTCGGCTTCATTACAGCTGAGGGACTTGCGAAGGATTTATTCTTTCACAGTAACTCACTAGTAGGCGTATCTTTTGACGAGTTAAAAGAAGGTGATATGGTTTCTTTCGAAACTGAAGAATCACCAAAAGGATTGAATGCTACAAACGTACAACGTGCGTAATATTTAACCCAAATAAAAAGCCCCCATCTTGGGGGCTTTTTATTTGGCTGTTCTTATCTTATTCTGCCTGCGTAAAAGGCTCTCCTTTCGCCCAAGACTTTAATACTTCATAACTAGCTTCTCCACAAATAAATTTTTTAGTTTTTGTATTGTAAAAAAATGGCACTCCCCCGCACATATCTTTGTCTAGTTCAAGTAGCCGAGCTTCATTTTCTTTATTGTGCCAGACTTCCATAGCTTCTACTTTCACCCCCTCTTCTTTCTCTAAACGCTCCACCAGCTCATGCATATCTACGCAATGAGGACATTCTGTTCCGTAAAATTCTAAGAGGTGTGACATTACTATTTGACTAGTCTTGCGAGTCTCGCTTTCTTGCGAGCGGCGTTGTTCTTCTTGATTACTCCACCTTTTGCTGCTTTGTCGATTGTCTGAAAAGCAACAGAAAGAAGCTTGCTAGCTTCAGGCTTATCGGTCTTTGAAAACTTCTCCACTTTCTTGATTATTTCCTTCATGACACGCTTCTTTTGGTCATTGAAAGCCTTCTTGCGAAGTGAACCTCGGATGGCCTTTTTGGCTGATTTGGTTATTGGCATATAGATAATTTAACAGAAAAGCTGTGAAAATGCAAACGGGGCTCTGATACAACAAATATGTTATTATAAAGTTATGATTGGAAGCATACGGGGTAAAATTACATTAAAAACAGACAAGTTCTTGATTGTGGAAGCAGGTGGTGTGGGCTATAAAGTTAGTATAAGTCCTGACACTCTGTCTAAGCAAAAAGAAATAGGTGATGTTTTATTTTGGATCCACACTCATGTTCGTGAAGACATTTTAGATTTATACGGATTTTTAGATAGAGAAGAATTGGAATTTTTTGAGATGTTGATCGGGGTCTCGGGTATCGGTCCAAAAGGCGCACTATCTATCCTGGGCACCACCACGATCGACACCCTAAAAACCGCGATCAGGACTAGTGACACAGGATATCTAACAAAAATATCCGGCATAGGTAGAAAAACTGCTGAAAAGATAGTCATAGAGTTGCGGGATAAATTGGGGAAAGATGTAGATGGTACTTCCCTACGCGGAGAACTAGATGCCTTAGAAGCCCTCAAGTCGCTTGGCTATTCCCAAAACGAAGCACGCGAGGCGCTAAAAGAAATATCTTCAGATTTAAGTACTCAGCTTAAAATAAAAGCAGCATTAAAAATCTTAGGAAATAAATAGATGCCGGAATTACCAGAAGTAGAAAATCTACGTATAGGGCTAGAGCGTGTGCTTGTAGGGCAAAAAATCCTTGGTATAAAAGTAGAAAAACCAAAACTAGTTTCAGGTCGCGGCACGAAACGCACTGCTTCTCTTAAAAAGAAGCTAGAATTTATCGACGGCTTACGGGGTGAACATTTTTTGTGCGTAGAACGTAGGGCGAAAAATCTAGTCTTTAAACTCAGCCACGATAAAATCGTAATCGTGCATTTGAAAATGTCTGGGCAGTTTGCATATAAACCTTTTAAGATTGGAAAACAAATTAGTGGTGGTCATCCTATCGAGCTCTCCGAAACTGAATTACCAAATAAACACACTCACGTAACCTTTGAATTAGAGAAAGGTATGCTTTATTACAACGATACTCGTATGTTCGGCTATCTTCTATATTATCCAAATACCAAAGCTTTCGAAGCTGAAAAACATTTTGCTACTTATGGCTTGGAACCATTATCTAAAGAATTCACAGTAAAATATTTTACTGATAGTTTAAAAACTAAAAAAGGAAAAATTAAAGCTGTATTGCTCGAACAAAAAATAGTAACTGGTCTAGGGAATATTTATGCTGATGAAAGTTTTTTTGAAGCTAGTATACGTCCAGATCGAAGTCCAGCAACGCTATCTAAACTAGAAATTCAGAAACTCCACAAGGCAATAGTTCGAATCATTAAACGAGCAGTAAGAGTTGGTGGCTCATCTGTAGCCACTTATCGTCTACTCGATGACACCAGAGGCAACTACGCCCGCGAACACAAGGTGTATGGCAAGGACGGCGAGCTTTGCGTAAATTGCAAAAAGTCACTAGTTAAAACAGTCATCGCCGGTCGTACAACTATTTTTTGCTCACATTGTCAGAAATAAATAAGGAGTTTTGTGAATTAGAAAGCCTTGTGAGCGCGACGGCGCGAACACGAGCAAATTTTCAGCAGAAAATTATGGGTGCTTTATAATTTATAAAACTCCGAATATAAAAACACCTAAAGCTACCGAAACATTCAGAGATTCTTTTTTACCTCGCATTGGAATTTCGGCAATCACATCGCATTTTTTTAGAATATTTTTAGGTATGCCAGTCACTTCTGTACCTACAATAAAAGCATTTTTGTGAACTAATTTCACTTTTTTATAATCAACCGAGTTTTCATCTTGCTCTATGGCAATTATCTGAAAACTATTCTTCTTTAATTCAACGAGCAGTGGTGTAAGGGTTTTTCTAAATTCCCAAGCCACAAATTCCTCCGCACCGAGAGCCGACTTTGCCAAGTCTCCCCTTTTCCGTCCAAACCTATCAATAGGTGTAGGTGTAGTGCCCACTAAATAAATTTTATTTATACCCGCAGCGTCAGCTGTGCGAAACATAGCGCCGACATTTTCCACACTGCGAATATTATGCAATATTAAAATATTTTCTTGTTTTTTCATTTTCTTGTCCCGCGAAGCCTTGGCGAAATGGGAATAAAATTCTTTCCTCGCATTTGTTTATGATAAGCGATAGCAAATCTATGGGCTTCGCTGTTTGCTAATAATATTTCTCTCTTATATTTTAACGCAAAATTTTTATCCCCCATAATGCCTTTGGCTTTATGTCTATCGTCTTTGACTACAGACACTACCTCTATGTCAAGGTTCGACCTTGACATGACTTGTTTGGCTGCATTTATCTGTGCTGTACTTCCGTCTACTACTATCAAACTTGGATATGGCCATTCGCTATGGGCCAAACGGCGCTCCAAAACTTCTTTCAATGCGCCGACGTCGTTCGCTCCAGTCTGGGTTCGGATTTTAAACTTTTTGTATTCGCTCTTGGTTGCTGTCCCATTTTCAATCACTGTCATCACACCAACCATATTCTGGCCACTCATATGGGCTATATCATAAGCTTCGATTCGAAACGTATCTCGGTTACCTTCTGCCAAATTTTCATTCTTGAGTAAAGCTATATCATTTATATGCATGAGGGCGAAAATTCTATTCCTCATCTCCCCTGCTCGCTCAAACTCTTGATTTTTGGCGAGTTGATTCATTTCTTTTTTGAAGTTTGAAATTACTCTCTTCTTTTTACCTTGAAAAAAAAGTTTTAAATTTTGAATATTTTTATAATAAGCTATTTTTGCTTCTTTATTTCCGACATTTGGAGAGAGCCCGATCTGCCGATAAAATTCGGTATTGTCAGACTTTGCCGACTGCACATCAATGTAAGGAAAAATCCGGCGAATTATTTTCATGGCTTCCCGAAGCTGCAAGCCATTCGTAAATGGTCCATATTTGGCTTGGAACTTTATATTATGTTCTTCTTCATACACATTCATTTTCAAACTCCTTTCTCTAAATACCAAAACCTTTGGAAATTCTTCCCGGGTTATGCAAACATAACTAAAACTTTTATCATCCTTTTCTTTGGTGTTGTAATAAGGTTGATATTTTTTTATGAGACTCGCTTCGAGAATAAGTGCTTCAAGCACACTATCAGTTTCCTCCCATAGTATTTTGTCAGCTTGAAAAACCATGTCTACCAAAATTGGCCCGCGGGTTTGAATCAAATCATTACTAAAGTAACTTCGCACTCTTCCCTTCAGTGTTGTAGCTTTACCAATATAGAGAATATTTTTTCCTTTTCGAAAAAAATACACTCCTGGTTTGTCGGGAAGTTTAAATTTTAAAAGAGACTTTAAATTCATAAAATTTTACAAATAAAACTACTTGCGCAAAGCTTTCTTGAGATATTTACCAGTGTAGCTCTTGGCATTATTAGCAACATCTTCTGGCGTACCCTTGGCCACCAAGTTTCCACCACCCACGCCGCCTTCAGGACCAATATCTACTATATGATCAGAATTTTTTATAACGTCCAAATTGTGCTCGATCAAAACTACAGTATGCCCCTTACCCACAAGCTTATTTAGCACTTCTAAAAGTTTTCCGACGTCGTCATAGTGCAAACCTACGGTAGGTTCGTCTAAAAGATAAATAGTTTTCTCGTAATGTGGACGGAAAAGTTCACTAGAGATTTTTACTCTTTGCGCTTCCCCGCCGGAGAGGGTCGTAGCCGACTGACCAAGCTCCAAGTATCCAAGTCCAACATCTGAAAGTGTTTGCAGTCTGTCGGAAATAGCTGGAATATCTTTAAAAAACAAAAGTCCTTCTTCGACAGTCAGGTGTAATACTTCGTAAATATTTTTTTTCTTATATTTTATAGTCAGGGTTTCTTTATCAAAACGTTTACCACCACAGACATCGCAAGTCACATACACGGTCGGCAAGAAATGCATCTCCACGGCTATCTCACCATTTCCTTCACAAGCTTCACAGCGACCACCCTTCACATTGAAAGAAAAACGATTGGCCTTCCAGCCACGAAGTCGCGCTTCTTCAGTGGTCGCAAACATATCTCGGATATGCGTAAAACATCCAGTATAAGTAGCAACATTGGAACGCGGAGTTCTTCCGATTGGCGACTGATCGATCAAAACCACTCTGGAAAGATATTCCATGCCAGAAAAAGAAGCACAATTAAATGTTTGCGCTGTGCGATATTTGCGTTCATAACGGGCTTGGAGATTTTTGTAAAGAATCTCATACATAAACGAACTCTTACCAGAACCAGAAACTCCCGTGATAGAGGTCATCACTCCAAGTGGAATTTCTACATTCATATTTTTAATATTAAAAACTTTTCCACCAGTAATACGCAAAACACCTTTACTTTCTCTACGCTTTTCTGGTACTTCTATTTTTAATTCTCCACGCAGGTAACCTAAGGTTCTAGAATTATTTTTAGATTTTTTAGCCGTTAATAATTCATCTAAATATCCCGAAACAATAATTTCTCCACCGTGCACTCCAGCCTTTGGGCCAATATCAACGATATAATCAGAAGCATAGATAGTATCTTCGTCATGCTCCACCACTAAAATCGTATTACCCAAGTCACGTAAATTTAATAATGTTTTTATCAAACGATCATTGTCTCTCTGGTGAAGTCCGATAGTCGGCTCATCTAGCACATACAAAGCTCCTACCAACCTAGAACCTAGCTGAGAAGCCAAGCGAATACGTTGAGCTTCCCCACCCGAGAGGGTGTTGGCTTTGCGAGAAAGTTGTAAATAATCCAGTCCCACATCTAGCATAAACTGAAGTCGCGCTTCTATCTCTCGCACCACTGGCACAGATATTTCTTTTTCTTGATTTGAGAGTTTTAGATTTTTAAAAAACTCATGCGCATCGGCAATAGAAAGAGAAGCTAGGTCTAAAATGTTTACTCCCTTGCCTTCTTCCCCTAAGACCGTCTTCGGGGAAGTATTTGAATTTAAAAAAACGTTTAATGCTTCCGGTCGAAGACGTGCACCATGACAAGCATCACACGGCTCGTCTCCTGCAAAATATTTTGAGCCAAGGCCATTACACGCAGGACACGCACCATAAGGGGAGTTGAAAGAAAAAAGTCTCGGTTCAATTTCTGGAAAAGAAAAACCATCATTCTTACAAGCAAACTTGGCTGATACGATAAATTCTTCCTCATCGATTTTAATAGTTACGAGACCATCAGATTCTATCAGTGCTCGCTCTACTGCTTCGGCAAGTCGCATTCGGCTACCTTCTTTGTTATCGACAAATTCATGCACCGCAAAACTATCCACCAAAACATCGATATTGTGAGCTTTAGTTTTAGAAAGAACTATTTTTTCTCGAAGTTTTTTCATGATGCCATCCAGGCGCACTTCAGCAAAACCTTTTCCGAGTAAATCGTAAAGTAATTGATAGTATTCCCCTTTTCTGCCTCGTACTACTGGAGAAAAGATTTTTATCTCTGTCTCGTCCCAAGAAACACCCATCACTTTGCGAATTTTACCACCCCCTACCCCCTCCTTACCCAAGGAGGGGAGTTTACCTAGTATAAAATTTAAAATTTCTTCATTGGAAAGTTTTTTAATTTCTTCTCCGCATTCTGGACAATGTGGATGACCGATGCGAGCATACATCACGCGTAAGTAATCGTAAATTTCGGTGATTGTTGCCACTGTCGAACGTGGATTATTTGAACGTGATTTTTGATCGATAGAAATAGCTGGAGAAAGTCCAGTAATCTCATCTACGTCTGGCTTTGGCATCTGGTTTAAAAATTGTCTTGCATACGAAGAAAGCGATTCTACATATCGACGCTGCCCTTCGGCAAAGATAGTATCAAAAGCGAGTGAGCTTTTTCCAGAACCAGAAACTCCAGTAATCACCACCATTTTATTGCGTGGCATCTCCACATCCACATTTTTCAAATTATGCGTCCGTGCTCCTTTTACTATAATCTTGTCTATATGATTTTTGTTCATGTTTTCATATTTTTGTGCGACATCCGATGTCACACAATTGTCCATTAAAGCCTAATATAACACAACAAAACCCCGCAACAAAGATAGGGGGGTGTCTAGCATTTATCAATTTACCATATTAGTCCTTCTTATCCAAATGTACTTTTTGTTTAAGTTTATACCCATCCCCATGACTCAGCATCCCCAGATAAGACTGTCTCAATTCCTCTTTTGGATTTTGCCTAATATTCTTCAACATTCTTCTCTTGGTCGATGTTCGTAATACTCGATGATGTGGAAAATGTACCCAACCCAAGAAATCTACGCCCTAGGCCACTGCCCTCGAGAGGTATCAGACCAATCGCAGAGCTGAATATTATTCGGCATCTAAAATGCCCTAGTTTCTTGCGCAGACCTTTTTTGTTTTTTTAACCTTAGAGCAAATCTCTCTGTATAAAATTCAAATTGAACGATATACATTCCGGATTCTGCCCGTCTCGACATCGTGGTGCAAAAAATCTCTTCCTTACACTAATATTCACGATGCATTATTAGCATACTTAAAAATTTTACAAGGTGCAAATCGATCGAAAAAAAATTATAGAGACAAAGCACAAAAAACAAAAATCAATTACTTCTCGAGGAGGAGAACACGGTCGCTCTCGTCCCACTTGAGGACAAGCAAAGACGCAGTCCGGAGGAGCCTGCCTTCGTCCCAGCGCACACAGGGAAAGCTCGAGTCACCACGCTGGTCGCGAAGAGTTGAACCCATAAAATTATAATATTTACCGTCTTTTAATTCCGCAGGCACTTTATCTTTATCGGGATTTTGAATCAAATATCTTTCGTATTCAAGACCTGGAATATTATATTTATCCCCGTATGTTTTCACCACATGAGCCATGACTTCTGATCTTGGTTGGCCTATGAATTCCTTAAGATCTAGAACCTTGATTTTCGGTTCTTTTTCTTGGTGATTTAAACCTGCAGTTTCAGGATTGATAGTGTAGTGACCAAACAAAGCGGGGTCCTTTTCTTATAGCGCCTCGTAGTCGATTTTAGAAAGAGGAGTGACTTCTCCACTTATCTTTGCTTTGCTTGCATTTTCTTCTCCGTACCAAACGACGAAACTTTCTTTTATGAAAGCATTCAGTTCTCGTTTCAGCTTTTCCAAGTCAACATCTCCAGTGGAGCGATCTATGTAATCACCCACATTTTCTCTGGCTTTGGCCGCATATATTTTCATGGTTTCTTGGTGCTGCCCCATTTTGTCCAAAATTATTTTTGCTACATCTATATCCCCCGAAGTACTAGCTTGGAGTAAATCTCGCTGTAATTCTGCGGTATAATCCATAGAAGCCGCATGAGCCAAAATATCCAGATTATCTTCGACTACCGTGTGTAGGGAAGAAAGTTCCATCTTGCCCTCTCCTATTTTATTCTGCGCTGCTTGAAATTTTCGAGCCAAATCTATGGGGTTTATTTTTTCTTGCATAGATTTATTAATGTTAACTATTAATATGACTAATACGACTCCAATCAAAAATATATGTAACTAGCTGTATAAGTCCACCCATTTTTACACTTTTCGGGTAAGTAATTCCGGCTTTTTTACTATTTTTCAGTATGTTTTCTTAGCACCCCTATCTCATCCCTCAGTATCGCTGCGGTTTCAAAGTCGAGTTCTTTTACGGCTTTGTTCATTTCACGCTCTTTTAATTTTATTATTTTTTCATAAACTATTTCATTTCTCTCTTCATCTGACAGTGCTAAATTGCGAAGTGTTTCTGATTCGGTTTTACCTTTATTACTTTTATCTTTGGCGAAAGCTTTTTTGAATACTTCTAAATCTAAAGCGAGTTCTGCATTTACGATCTTGCCGTGCTCACTCTCCATATGTTCAGTGATGTCATGGATCTTTTTCATGATAGTCTTCGGAGTGATGCCGTGCTTTTTGTTGTAGGTAAGCTGAATATCTCGGCGACGCTTGGTTTCTTTGAGTGCGCGCTCCATCGAACCAGTCAAAACATCAGCATATAAAATAACTTTTCCTTCACTATTTCGCGCTGCGCGGCCGATAGTCTGAATCAGTGCTGTATCTGATCTTAAAAATCCTTCCTTGTCCGCATCTAATATTCCAATCAAGGCTACCTCTGGTAGATCTAAGCCCTCGCGAAGCAAGTTCACCCCGACCAACACATCATAAACACCCCTACGAAACTTGGTCAGAATCTGAATTCTATCTAAAGTTTTAATATCTGAATGTAAATATTCTGCTTTTATATTTTTTTCCTTCAGGTATGTAGTCAGATCTTCAGCCATTTTTTTTGTAAGTGTAGTAGCCAAAACTCTAAAACCATTTTTGATAGTCTTTTCTGCTTCAGTAATAAAATCAGAAATTTGTCCCTTGTAATTTCCCTTCTCTATAACTGGTCGTACAATAGTTTCAGGATCCACAAGTCCCGTTGGGCGAATTATTTGCTCCACGATTTGCTCACTTGTTTCACGTTCGATATCACTCGGGGTCGCGCTAGTATAAACCACCGCGCCAATTCTTTTTTCAAATTCAGGATATTTTAGTGGTCGGTTATCTTTAGCTGAAGGTAGACGAAAGCCATATTCTACAAGAGTTTTTTTACGAGAAGCGTCTCCAGCATACATACCATTGAGCTGAGGTAGAGTTACGTGCGATTCATCAATAATAGTTAAAAAGCCAGATTTAGGAAAATACGAAAGCAGGGTTTCTGGAGCTTCCCCTTCTGACTTACCGGACAGGTGTCTAGAATAGTTTTCAATACCACTGCAGTAGCCGACTTCTTTTATCATCGCCAGATCATAATTGGTTCGGCGTTTGATACGCTCGGCTTCGAGGAGCTTGCCTTCTTTTTCAAACTTTTTTAATTGCGCTTGTAATTCTTTTTTAATTTCAGTAAGCGCCCTTTTCTTTTTAGAGTCTTCGGTGATAAAGTGTTTGGCTGGAAAAATAAAGACACTTTTTTCTTCCGATATTATGTGCGCCGAAACAGGATCGACTTTATTTATTAGTGATATCACTCCGTTACTGATTTCTACTTGATACATGATAGTTTCAGAAACCGGCATAAATTCCACATTGGATCCAATCGAACGAAAAGTTCCTGGAGTCAGGTCGGCATTTGTGCGTTCAAAATGAATTTCAATTAGACGTTTCATTAGAGTGAGCCTATCCATCTTCATACCCACTTCGAGTTTCAAATTAACTTTTTGATATTCTTCCGGGCTACCCAATCCATAAATACAAGACACGGACGCCACTATTATTACATCAGGCCTGGTTAGGAGCGCTTGGGTACTGGCGTGGCGAAGCATATCTATCTCTTTGTTTATAGAAGCATCTTTTTCGATATAAGTATCCGACACTGGCATATAAGCTTCGGGCTGATAGTAGTCATAGTAAGAAACAAAGTAGTGCACGGCGGCATCTGGAAAAAAGCTCTTAAATTCTTGGGCGAGCTGAGCCGCCAGAGTTTTATTGTGAGCAATGACCAGAGTCGGCTTGTTGTATTTGGATATGACGTTCGCCATAGTAAAGGTTTTACCTGTACCTGTAGCTCCGAGCAAAGTCTGCTTTTTCATACCATTATCGAGCCCTTCTAAAAGCTTGGAAATAGCCGCCGGTTGATCTCCTGCTGGTAAAAATGGACTATGCAATTTAAAAATACCACTAGGCATTAATCTACCATAGCATTAAATCTTACTCAGTTAAATAGGAAGCGTAAGCATTATCATAAGCTGTCACAATAATACGAACAGCAAAGAAAGACGCAAAAATAGTCAGTACAAGAAAATATATTAATGTCTTATTTATACGATACATAGCTAACTCTGAAAATTTATACTAAAACTATACATTCCCATACCGCACAATCCTTGCAAGGGTTCACCTGCCTTTGGTATGCCAATATCAATTTCTGTTTCTCCTGTCTGGGGTAGAATTTTTTGAAACCCTACAGAACGAACAACTAGAGATGCTGAGCAGTCAAAAGTACCGCTTGTTTTTACGATAAGTTTTGTAGGTATACCACCTTGTGCTGTTGTTGTTACTGGAGAATATCCACCCTTGGCATCAATAGTAATATACTGAATACCATTTCTTATTTCGACATTTTGCTTTGATTCTTTGCTACCACCTGAAAAAATAATACCAATAGCTACAATGAGACCGAGAGTAATAATTGTGTAAACAGTTTTATTCATAACAATATTATATCACAATTAAATACTGAATAATGGGTTGATAATATCTAGTCCTGCAAGCCCGGATAATAAAGAAAATATTCCTAGACCTATCACCACAACCCCGGCAGATTTGAAAAACAGAGGTGCGTATTTACTGTGAGCAAAAGATGCTGAACCAAAAGACAGTAGTGCGAGCATTGGCAAAGTTCCAAGCGCAAAGGCAAACATTATAATGGCTCCGGAGATAAAAGAACCACTAGTGAGAGCTACTACTTGCATAGATTGAGTAAATCCGCATGGCAAGAAAAATGTTCCAAATCCTATTATGAGTGGAGAAAAAGTTTTGTGTTCTATTTTTCTAAAAAAATTAAAGATTCCAGAAGGCAAAGTAATTTTACTTTTAGCCAGCACTCCCGTCAAATTAAGTCCTAAAACAAGCATCACCAGTGACGCGACTATTCCCAAAATTGCTGAAAAAGTAAAATTAATTCCAATAACGCTACCGACTTCACCTAAAACTCCACCAAATAACGCAAAACTCACAAGTCTACTCAAATGAAATAAAATAAAAGTTTTCTTGTCGCTTACATTATCCTCAGAAATTTTCGCGGAAATTGAAAGCACTAGTCCTCCCACTATCGCCAGACAGCTCGAAACCGAAGCTATCAGACCTATTATAAAACTAGTTGTCGGTGTTGTTTGACCACCAATTCCTAGGTTCAGAAGCCCTGATTTTTGCAAAATAAAAAATAAAGTCAGAAATACAAGACCAATGGGTACGGCTTTCCAGATAGTGTCGTCAGACTTAGTTTCCTTTATTTTTTTTTCAACTGAAAAAGTGTATCCATTTGCCTTTACTTTACTGGTGAGTAGCTCTGCCAATTCTTCTAGGCTTTTTTCACTTTCGGTTTCTATTTCTACTGTTTCTTTACTTAGATTAACCTGTACGTTTTTTATTCCCTCTTGTTCGCCTAAAACATCTTCAATCAAGATTTTACACGATGCACAGTGAGTTCCAGAAACATGAAATGTATATAAACTCATAAATAAAATTTATCATTAATAATAAGTGTTATGTGCAATATCGGCTTTAGCTTTTTTCCCGACCATTGCTACTGCTATTATAGTAGTAAGAGGAACTGCAAACATAAGACCTGAAGAAGATATCAGAGTTCGAGCTATTTCTTCAGCAACTATTTCAAGGCTTGTAAAATAACTTATAGGCATTCCTTGAATCACTAACAGTAGCATAAGCGGCAGAGACGCACCTGTATATGCAAGAACAAGAGTATTCACCACAGCGGAAATATGATCTCTCCCCACCCGCATAGCTTCTCGAAATAGCTTCAAGCCTCTCAGCTCCTTATTGGCCGAAGCTAAACTGAATACAAGAGATGATTGAATAACAGCCACATCATCTAATACTCCTACGGCCGCGATAATTATACCCGCGATCATGAGTCCTATTAGATTGATAGAGCTCTTGGTGGCCATATCTAAATACAACGAATCTTCATTTATCCCCGTAAAATTTAGAGATCCAATAAAATATGTAGAAATAATCCCAACGAAAAGCAAGGTAATAAGAATTCCTGAAAAAGCTGCTATAGATTTTTTATTAAATCCGTACGATAAATAAAGCGAAACAATAAGAATAAGAGCAGCGCTCCCCACGCCAATTAAGATAGGATTAGCCCCTTTTAATATTTGTGGCAACATAAAGCTAAATATGACGACAAACGTAAACATTAATCCAATAAGAGAATAAATCCCCTTATAACCACTGGTCAAAATCACAAGTACAACAAAAAATACAAACAATATTACTAATGCCTTAGTCCTGGAAATGTTATCAATAACCAGATTGTTTTCTCCAAAAGTATCTTCTTTCAAAAAAATTTTATCTCCCTTTTTTACAGACTGATAATCATTAATCACTTCAATCTCTTGTTTTTCTCCTCCGATATTTACCTCTACGACAAGATCCTGCTCTTGTATGGTTTTATTCATATCACCTAGAGGCAACACAATATTTCTCTCACTATCCACTCTCAATACCAGTCCTACTGTTGTGTCTTGAACAGCGGGCTTCGAAAATGTAAAAAATATACCGATAAAAGAAATGAGTAAGATAAAAACTACTATATATTTGCTTGGCTTGTTTTTTGTGTGATCGTCAATATGATTATCCATAAAATAAAATTTTAATTCATCTAACAATAGGCTCAGGTGATCTATTTTTATTCGAATTGATAAAGATTGTCATAGCTTCTTCATTAAAACTTTCAAACTTTTGCGTGCGTCCCCATGATGCAAGTATAATCTTTGCATCATTTTTAGCTCTTGGCGCCATAACCACACTACCGGAATTTTTTCTCGTCAACGCTTCCAATTTTAATTTTGTATCTTCATTAATATCTTTGTAAGAAATCCAAATACCACCATGCTCAAGATTGTGCACCAATTGCTCGTCGGGAAGTTCTTTTTGATACACCACCCATTTTGCAGATTCAGCATAGTGGTCTCCAGATGTTGGAGGATTTGAATTATAAGCCACATGAGTTGCTCCCTCCTCAATATGAGCCGAAGCTAAAATAGGAAAAGAATCACCGGTAGCTGGAGGCTGAGGGATGCTCTCTTGAAATATAAAGAATCCTATTATTCCAAAGAAAACAAGAAAACCACCTACCCACCACAAGATTTCTTTTATAGACCATGGCATATTTTTTGACATAATAATTTATTATTTACTTTGTTAACCTTTATTTACTGATACCACAACTTGTACCAGCCTTGCATGTCTTCTATTTCTTTTGACTGGGACTCTATAATATTTTTTGCAAGCTGTTGCGTTTCTGGGCGAGTTGTTCCCGATTTCAACATTTGAGCCATCATGATTGCCATTTGATGATGAGGAATCATCTGTTCTATAAATTCTTTGTCGAAGTCGCTAGCATTTACTAAAACGCTTAAGTCTTGCAGACTTCCCATGTGCATACCACCCTGAGACATCATTCCTCCCATTATTGCTACATCGCCATCTGACACGTTTTTACCAAACCAGTCTTTATACCAGGTACGCATTTCTTGATTTTCTGTTGTTTGAGCTTTTAATATTTCCTGCGCAAGTGTCTTAATCTCTGGCTGGATTGCTTTCTGCAATGCAAGATTTGCCATAGCAATAGCACCATCGTGATGTGGAATCATTTGCTCAATAAAATGCCTATCGATACCAGATGAGTCTGTATTCACTCCGTTCTGTCTGCCACCCATCATTCCATAACCACCATATCTACCGCCGGGAAAAGAAGGGAAAACTAATAATCCTAACACTAATCCAACCACCAACCCAATGCCTCCTATTATAATTTTATTATTTTTCATATATTTATATTTAAATTTAAATTAATAATTTCTAATAATTTCGACTTGTTATAATTTTTTACTTTTAATCCTCAGTGAGTTCGTCACCACTGATACACTTGAAAATGCCATCGCAAGTCCTGCAAACACAGGATTTAAAAGCCAACCAAAGAATGGATAGAATACTCCAGCTGCGAGTGGTATACCCACAACATTATAAACAAAAGCCCAGAAAAGATTTTGTTTAATTCCTCGCATTGTCATTTTAGATAATTTTATTGCTTTAACAAGTTTGGAGATGTCGCCATGAAGAAGTGTAATACCCGCAGATTCTATGGCCACATCAGTACCCGTACCCATAGCGATACCCACATCTGCCTGCGCGAGTGCTGGAGCATCATTTACACCGTCTCCTGCCATGGCCACTACTTTGCCTTGCGCTTGTAAACTTTTAATTTTATTTAATTTATCTTCCGGTAATACTTCCGCCACCACTTCATCAATACCTACGAGCTTCGCTATATATTCCGCTGTATTTTTATTATCACCTGTGAGCATTACTACTTTAATACCTAATTTATGGAGATTTTTTACTGCTTCTACGGCTTCGGGTTTAATGGTGTCTGCTACCATCACTACCCCGAGCACTTCATTTTTTGTAAAAATAATAACTGGCGTTTTCCCTTCTGTTGTTTCTTTTTCAATTATACTAGTGTCAAAATGTAAACCCTTATCTTTTACAAGTTTTGTGCTACCAACAAAATATTCCACTCCATCTATTTTAGCTTCAAGGCCCTTGCCCTTTATGGACCCGAAACCAAATTCTAATTGTAATAAGTTAATTTTTTTATTTTTAGCATGAGAAACAATTGCATGTGCTATTGGATGTTCTGATTTATTTTCTATGGATGCAAGTATAGTTATAAGTTCATCATCAGTTTTTTGACTAAAGTTTTGAATTGATACAAGCGTCGGCATACCTATGGTTATAGTACCTGTCTTATCAACCATCACTACATTTACTTTATGAAGTTTCTCAAGTGTTCCTGCATCTTTAATCAATATTCCTTCTCTTGCTCCCTTACCAACACCCACAATAATTGCCGTCGGCGTAGCAAGACCCAAAGCACACGGGCAAGCTATGACCAGTATTCCCACAAAGGAAACAAGGCCAAAAGAAAACGCCTGCGTAAAACCTAAATACTGAGTACCAACAACGAGCCAGACCAAAAGAGTCAGAAACGCTATAACCAAAACGACAGGCACGAATATGGAGGAAATTTTATCAGCTAGAGCTTGAATAGGTGCCTTACTGCCTTGTGCCTCTTCCACCATTTTAATTATTTGGGCAAGCATCGTTTCGCTACCAACTTTAGTAGCTTTGAAATTAAAGGTCCCTGTTGTATTAACAGTACCTGAAGAAACCACTTCCCCAATATCTTTACTTACTGGCATTGGCTCACCAGTAATCATTGATTCGTCAACATAAGACGACCCTTCTGTCACCACACCATCCACTGGTATCTTTCCTCCTGGTTTTATAATTATCAAATCACCGTGCACCACATCATTTATGGAAATTTCTAATTCTTTACCATCGCGAATGACTAGTGCAGTTTTCGCTTGTAAATTTAAAAGTTTCTCGATTGCATCTCCAGTTTTCTTTTTTGAATTTAATTCAAGATATTTACCGAGCGTTATAAAACCAATCACCACAATAGTTACATCGAAATAAGTGTATTCTGGTACTTGTATAAATGTTCGTACTTGAGGTAATAATGTAATTATAACGCTATAAATATAAGCAGTAAGAGTGCCAATACCAATAAGCGTATCCATGTTCGCTACTCGATACTGAATAAAACGCCCCACACCTTTAATAAAGGGTTTCCCAACCCAAAATAATGTGATAGTAGCAATTAACATGGAAATAGTATTGAACAAATCCATTGGGATTGGTAGATTCGGAACAGCTATAAATGTTTTTGCTAATATATCCCACATCATTAACAGAAAAACTGATATTGTTATCGGTAAGATAAAATACGTTTTTTCTTTTAAATTATTCAATTCAGATTCTTGATCTATCTCTTTTCCTATGTGATCATGGTTCTGCATATCGGACATAGACGCTTGTTTTTCAAGTAGTAAAAGAGAATATCCAAGTTTTTCAAGCTCAGTATTGATTACACTCAAAGGAGTGATAGCTTCATCGAAATCTATTTGAGCTTTTTCATTCGCATAATTAACCGCAATAGTTTGTATGCCAGACATTTTAGAAACCCTTTTTTCAATAATTGATGCACAGCTTGCACAATGCATACCTTTTATATTAAATATTTTTTTAGACATAATATTAAATGTTATACCAGTTTTTTCGCAGATCTTTAAGTGCTTCAAGACCGCCAGACAGAAAAGCCTCAACAGTGTCTATATTGTTTAAAACCTCTGTTCTACTTGATTTTGTACGAGTGTCTTTTGTCATCATAATACCTGTTTCATGGTGAAAAATAATCGCATTAAGAAATCGTAAATCAAATTTTTCATCACTAGATCCCAGATTAGCGACTATTGGATCTTTTACTTTTTTTGTATCGCCATACCAATCTTTTTTCCATACGTAGAGTTCCTTTATTGCTACGGGTTCGTTTTTTATAATCTCTTCAGATAACGCCTTCATTTCTGGACGGCTAGTGTTTTTACCCAATTGTTCTGCCAAGAGCATTGCACCTCGATGGTGTGAAATCATCGCATTTACATATCGCAAATCAAAGGCTCGATCAGCTTGCCCTAGATCCATAGTGTTTTTATCATACATAGATATACGATAATCAGAAGTGAAATAATAACCGATACTAATACCGATAATTCCTATAACAATAGATAAACTAACTGCGAGGTAGATAGATACTTTTTTCATATATAATTTATTATTATTTAATAATTTTTTACTTACGTTTCAATCGATATACTTTTAATATTTCATCTACGGCTTTCTTTGTTTGCCCCTTCTGCATTTGGTGAGCTACGCAAGTACCAAGGTGATTTTCCATAAGCATATCTTCTATATTTGAAAGCCCTTGCTTGACCGCAGACGTTTGAGTAATGACATCTACACAGTAGACGTCATTTTCGACCATTTCTTGCAATCCTCGAACTTGGCCTTCAGCAATTTTGAGGCGACGAATGATTTTTTCTTTATTGTATTCCATACACCAAGTATATACCCCCCTGGGGGTATTGTCAATTACTTATACAGTTAACCATAAATATGACGGAGGTTATCTGTGTATTTCCTTGATTTTTAGGCTTATTTCGTATATATTTTATGAATGCGCCCATAGCTCAGCTGGTAGAGCAGTCCCCTTTTAAGGGAAAGGTCCCAGGTTCGACCCCTGGTGGGCGCACTAGATTTAAAAAATTCAAACTACTTTGGAAATTTTGTTTTGACGAAAACAAAATTATCCCTGACCACAAAGTGCGATCCCTACTTAGCAAGGACTGTCTTTGCTAAACTCTTGTAGACTTAATGATTTTTCTACTTTCATCTTTGTCGCCTTCGCTCTGTCTAAAATAAATTTCCTGTATTCCAATGAATCAAGCTCGGGTTGTGCCACAGCAATACTACTCTCAATCGCTTCTATGATTTCTTGACTCCACCCCCATTGAGGATATTCAATCTCCATTCTTCGAACTTTATCTGTTGAAAAACATAATCCTCCCCCGCTACTAGGAAACACATTTCCTTCTTCACCTTTATGAACTGCCTCTTGAAATGGATGCTTGTGCGTATTCTTCAGTGGAACTCCTCGCAAGCCATTCACCTGCCCACAATTGTGCTCTTTTGTCTATCATATAAAACTGTCCCTTGCCATCCCTAAAAACCATCCTGTATTGTCTATCTTCTTGCTGTGGTAAAAATTCAAAAATAACCTGCTCCTCTCTTTGCTTTTCTTTCTTAGGCAATTCCTCTTTATGTCGTTTATGTGAAAGCTCCTTTTCCTCGTCAGTCATCATTTTATGACCTATTTTATTTTGCTCCATAGTATTTATTTTTTAACCCTTATTATTAATATCTATTCTAACACTCTTAATCCCCCCCCCGACTATACTTAGCAAGGACAAGTTATCCACAGCCTACAAAACCAAAACCCCTAGGCCTTGCCTAGGGGTTAGAATAGTAAAATTTATTCAATAGCTAAATTGAGACCAACTTTTTCAGCAAAAAGACCCTGAAGTAATTCCTTCATGTCTTTCAATTCACCCTTAACTTCTTAAACATCTTTTTTAGATTATAAAACGGAAGTTAGTTTGTTTATATCTTTATCGTCTAACATACTACAAGTATACCGAGAAGGCCGTCAAAATACCGAGGGTAGCCCTCGGTATTTTTTAATATTTATTTCCTCGCTGCGATAATAGTTTCAGCAATTGATTCCTATTATTATAAGAGGTAATGCAAAAATCCAGAAAACTTTAGAAAACTTTAGAAAACTTCCAGTAAAAAATGATTCTCCCAATGAACCAACAAAATAGTTTGCGAACTCAATAAGGAAGCCGAGTGTTTTAAACTCGGCAACGTTTTATTTAACCCTTACGCCACAGTACCCACTGTGGACTTTTCTCTACTTATTTTTTTATACACCAGTAGGCTAGGTGTAACAATTATGTCTCTAAAACGAGGTCGCTCGTTCTTTGGAACTTTAGCCGTTTGTTCGGCAGGCACACAGTGTGCTTGTCCCAGTTTCCCGCTGGTTCGGTGAAACTCTACACCATTACTTGGTGCGGAGGTGGATTTCAGCCCGGATATGTTCGGCGTAAGCCGAACTATCCTGACCGCTTGCCCGAAGACGGGCAAGCTCCACCCGCAAGTCCTTCGTGGACTTGCGGTTGATCTTTTTCATTTTTCCCTTTCTCATTTTTCTTTATACCATCCGCTCCCGGTGGTTTCAGAAAAACAAGGCGTGCCTGATTGGGGAAACGAGGCTCAAACACTTTTGCCTCTCGGGAAAAGATTATCCCACGGTTATGAGCGGGCTTGGATGGCCCGCAACTCCTGCTCGGTCATTTGACTGACCGATGAAGTCATGAAGTCCATGACTTCGCAACGTAAACAGTGTCTCTGTGGCAAGGTCGCTTGCCAGTCGGAACTCTAGCCACTGTCATGGCAGGCGGTGCGTTTGCGCGCACGCGCTTGTCCCAGTTTCCCGCTGGTTCGGTGAATGTGGGTACGGTCAGCCGCGCCGTTGAAAAACCTTGACTTCAACGCGGGTGTACGTGACATACACCCTGAACTGACCGAATTTATCGGCCAGCCGTGAAGCAAGGTCTTCCACCGACACTTGCCACTCCACGTCCGACATACTCACCGCGTACAGCGGTGATTTGTCGGAAAAGAGCGTAAGCGCCGGCTCGGCATCGGCGACCGCGCCCGTAGCCGAAGGGTAGGCGTACACGATCTCCGACTGCTGAACGCCGACCGGAATGTAATTCCGGCCTTCGTCAACAGCGGATCGGTACGTCTCCTTCAGAAAGGAAATAACTTCTTCCTTTTCCTGAAGGAAACCAGCGTATCCCCGCTTCAGGCCAAGGTTAATCTCGGCGCGAAGCGTGGATCGTTGCCATCCCTCGACTCCGCTCTCCAGAGCGACCACGTACTTTGTTTCCAAAGCCTCGGGGCCGGACTCCGGAGAGCAGAAACGAAGTCGTTCCATGCTATCCTTTCCCGCTTTTTCCTTATACCATCCGCTCCCGGAGGTTTCGAAAAAAACGAGTGTGTTTGATTGGAGAAACGAGGCTCAAACACTTGTGCCTCTTGCCCCGTACGCATTCAGTGAGCCTGTTTCCAAGCCCACTGAGACGACGGCACCCTCATACCCACTCTACCTACCGTGGGCAGGGATACGTAAACGAAGAGGGTGCCATCCTCTTCTATTTTTCCCCGCTCGAGCGGGACACTCTCGAGCGGGACTCCCAGAATAATGAAAAGTTCCACCAATCTGGGAGCGACCTCGTTTTTCCACGCCTGAATTACTTCAGGCTCGACAAAAACGAGGTCAAGATCAATCCTCATTTTCGACCCCCTCCTGAAGGTCAGCTTGGTGTCGCCAACGAACACCAAGCTGACCTTCACAAAAGAATCAAGCACTGGAAACCAAATATGTATTCTGTTTTCAATAAACTTCTTTACACTTGTAAAGACATTTCAGATCACAATAGAGGGTTAAACTATTACGATCTGCCTATGTCTCCTCAAGCCTTGCTTGAGAAATCACGGTTGCGGATTTGTTGTGTTTTTAGTTTTGGTTTGCGGCTTCCACTAAAAATCACTATCCACGGTGCAAACAGATTCAATAGTTGTTTTGTAGCTCACTCCCTCTTTTTTTATGGCTTACCGGTCCATATACCGTCCCAAGATTTTTCTCATATCTATCCTAGGATCAGGGTGGTGGGCATCAATCTATTGAAATCTCCTCAATGAACTTTCCTACAAATAGTATAGCATAACTAAAGTGTATTGTCAATAATACATAATTAAAACTATATAAATACTATAAATAGCCTTATATTATATAGAAATATAAGTTATCCACATTGTCATACTTGTGTGGCAAAAACAGATATGCTATGCTTTTCTCATGCAAGAAGAAAACATTTTAATACAAGCAGGTCTCTCGGAAGAGCAAGCCCTAGCCTATCAATCATTGCTAGACAAGGGACCTCAAAGAGCCAGTGACCTTTCAAGGTGGACAGGCATAAAGCGCGGTCTTATTTACAAGGTGCTCGAGCAACTTGAATCTATGACACTAGTATCTAAACATGGCGGTCCTGGAACAGTAGCGATCTTCTCCCCTGCTCACCCAAGTCTTTTACTTTCTAATATAGAGAGAAAAGAAAAAGAAGTTGCCTTGAACAAGGAGATACTTTTGAGTTCTATTGGAACACTCTCTTCGAAATATAATTTGATTATCGGCAAACCCAGTATTCAATTTTTTGAGGGAGAAGAGGGAGTAAAACAAGTAATAAAAGATTCTTTAACAGCTACAGAGACTATTTTGCAATACGTCGACAACGAGGCGGTGAATAAATATATACCCGCAGAAAATAAAGAATACACAAATAAAAGAATTAAGCTTGGTATAAAAAAGAGAATGCTTTCACCTAATAGTCAGCACACAAAAGATCGAGTAAAAACTATGAATAGTGAATTCATAGAATTACGGGTTATAAATAACACTGAGCAGTTTAAAACCGTTATGCAGATTTACAATGATAAAGTGACGTATCTCACTCTCTCAGAAAATAAAAAAATTGGAGTAATTATCGAAGATGCTGACATAGCAAATATGCACAAGATTTTATTTAAGCAGTTATGGGACAAAGCTGAACAAGTAAAAGTGGGAGTCTAATTTTATTTAGCGGTTGGGATTTTTCTTCTCAATAATTTATAGTAAAGCTCTCCCGTACCATGATAGTCAGGAATTTCTCCGACTATTTCAAAACCAAAGCTACCAGTATAGTGCTTGAGCATTGGATTTTTACTATAAGCTACTGCTTCGATATCGTGACTTTCTGCTTTTTTGTCGAGAGTAGCTCGTAACATAGCAGAACCGATAGCCGAACCTTTGATCTCTGGACGTACGTTCAAAGAACCAGCATATAGGTTTCCATTTGGTAGCTGATCAAAACGAATAAAGGCTATGATGTCTTTCCCTAATTTTAATATTTGAAATTCTTTATCCTTACTTATCAAGGCGCTTTTAAATTCACTCAGGGTGTCATCTAGTAGATCTTTGCTGTAATTTTTTCTATTATTTATAAAAATTCTTTCCATTTCTCCTTTCTCTTCATTAGTTAAACTAGAAGAATATCGAACCTCCATCTGAGCTACTTTTATTTCATCTATCTTGACTGGATCATCTTTATCTTCTGACGCAACCAGAAATGTACTAGCTAGCAGTTGAACTTCAGTTTTAATTCTTGCAAGGTCGGTCAACATATCTGCTGGGTTGGTTTTTTCTAAAGATTTAGCCCATTGTTTTAATAGTTCATTCCCCCTATGCAATAGATTTTTAATAACATCATCAATATTTACCTTACGATCTTTAAGAATTTGTAAGATATATTTACGTGCTTGTTCTGAAGCATCAGTAATCTCGTTGTACTTAGTAAATACAGCTTCCGTCGTTTCTGTATCTAACATTTCTGCCAGTTTTAATATAGGTTCACTATAATCCATATCTTCTGCGCAAGCTAAAAAAGAATTTAATATTTTAGTTGTTAATTCTGGATGAGCTCTTAATACATTTCTCAAACGATCAAATCCTTCTCTGTTCTGCCCAGACAAAAATCGTAAGAGATGAATTTGAGAGCGCAGTGGTATCTCTGCTAAACTAATTCCCAAATCAGTTTCGATAAAATTACGAAGCGCTGGATTATGTAAACTTTGTAATAGTAAAGTCAGTTGCTCGCTATCTTCTCCCTTAAAAGGGTTTAAGTTAGGGTCAAGCTCAATATCTCTATAAGGCCTAGCTTCAACTGCAACTAATTCTTTTCCTAATTTTTGATCTAGGCTTTGTAAAAATTTCAATATATCAGCCTGAATTACTGCTTGTTTTTCTATTAGTTTATCTCTGGTTTCAACAAATTCCATCAACGCTGCTTCTGCACTCGGGTCGTCTTCTACTGATTGAAGTTCGCGCTCAGCTTGAGTGTAGGACTTCCAGCTATCGATATGAAATTTATGCAATGCGTCCAGGGCTTCTTGTAACTCTTTGATATCAACATTTTGGTGCCTTGGAATTTCTTTATTGCTTAGTGATAGATTAAAATGGTCAGGACTCGACATTGTAAAATATCTCACAAAACCTTCAGCTGAAGTGAAAGTGCGTTCTTCGTTTCCTGCTTTGGAATACTTAATTAAAGCATCGTAATCCTCCTGGAGTATGGGAGGAATATTGGGAAGTGAGTCAATTATAGCTTTACCTTTTGCAATCACTAAATTAATAAATCTATTTGAAGCCGCTACATTTTCGTTCTCTGTTTGTTCTCTTAATTCTGCAACTTTTCCACCATCGGCATCTTCTTTTTCAACTCGTTTAATTAAAACCGCAAAAATTCTCCTCCACTCTGTTTTAGAAAATTGAGATGAAATCTTATGCCACTTTTCTGCAAGAGTTTCGGGAGTGGAATCTTCAAGATTATGCCTATCGAGCACAATATCTTCACTAATATAAATTAATAACTTCAGAAATTGATTTCTGTCCAGTTTCGATTCTGCCCCTTCTTTTAATTGCTCAACTCTATTAGCATTAATTTCAGCAGGCTTTGGAAGTGAAGCAATTTCAAGCTGTGCGAATTGCCTAGGGGTATTGCTGTGGTCAAACAATCCAACAGCATCAGAAGCAATGGGTAGCATCTTATAATTTTTACCATCTTTATTTGTGATACGAACTTGCCGTTTCAAAGTTTCGTTTTGTTCATTGAGGGCTTCACTTAACTCTTCAGGTAATCTGGCCCCTGCCACATTGCCCTGGAAAGTTATTACACTCAAACTAGGATTTTCTTCTTCTCTTTCAATAGTAATTAGGGCATTTTCAGTTGCATAGCCCATAATTGGGTAAGGTGATTCTTGATTTATAACTTCCAACATTCTAACAATTCGATCGTGCGCATTGTATCCAGGTTCTCCTTGGGATATAGCGTCTGCTCCAATCGTGGCTAACTGGTGTATCACGTCAAGTTGTTCTGATAAACCGAGTTTCCTTATCTTATTAAGTATTAGCTCAACCGATTCTTCGTGAGCCCAATTCAATTCATAAGTTAATTCTCCAACCATATTTTGTCCAAACCACCCTTGTGCTTCCGGGACTCGAGTTGCTTTTGCCGTAGTGATTAAAAGATTTTCCAGACCAATATGATTTGCAATATTTGGGGAAAATGAAAATAGGGCTTCATGAAGATCGCCAATGAAAGATTGAAGTTTTTTTACTTTTGCTGGATCAGATGATTTGTCTTCAATAAAATCAATTAAAGTATTCAAAAAAATACTAACACCTTCTCTGTATCGAGGTGCCAATAATCTTTGGTTATAGGAATCAGATTCCCCAACCATGGTTGCGATCTCAGCTTCTAAGTCACGCGAGAAATCCAATTTATATATAAAATCTTTCAGTTTTTTTGAGGAGAGAGCTTTGTCGTAAAAATCTTGTAGCCAGGCATGAGACCAATCCCTAACATGCTGTGAAGTTTGGGAATCAAGTCCTGGTTTTACTTCTCTTGTTGCGTTAGGTTCAATTATAGATTCCTTGTCTTTTTTATTTGGAACTATTGGAACGTCAGGCGTAAATTTCATATCTATATTATATAGTCTTTATTTTTTAATACTAGAAAACTTCCAGTAAAAACTGCTCAAATGAGGCTTCGGCATCTAGACCTCTGGTACGGGCTTCGGGGAGTAAATAAGAGAGACGTGCGCTAGAATTTTTGAGCTCAGTTTCGGAGAACTTTCGAAAATCACGCTTTAAAATCATATCTTTGATTTTCCAAAAAAGCACTCCTATTATCTCCTCCATACCCACCCCCCTATCCATAGCCTGACGAAAGTACATCCACATATTCAATTTATCTTTGGCGGAAAATGCATTGGCTACTAAAAAATTATCAAATTTTTCTTTCTTTTCTTTTGGTAACTCAAAAATATTTAGCTGATTCTCTTTGACTTCGGCTTTTTTAAAAGCATCCAGTATTGGTTTAGCTAGTTTCCCCTCTAAAAATATAAATGTACTTGTTGAATTCCCTATCTGTTCTAGCTTACCTAGTATAAAATCTCGATTATCTTCGTATTCCAAGATGCCTTCAAAGGCAACCACAGACTTTGGTGAAAAAAGCCCGGCGCCAGAATACAAGCTTTCTACCTGTAATTTATTAAAATTATTTCTATTTATAAAAAAAGTATCAGTTTCCTTTTTTATAGATTTTAAAAATCTTTCATAAGCTAGTCGCTTGGTCTTTGTATCATCTCCAGCAAAAAGGTATATCATCGGAACTGTATTAAAACTTTACCAACTTTTTATAATTCAGATAAGCGTCTCCGTATTTTTCAATCAAAATTCTGTCGTGCTTACTCATAAAAACAAACTTAGAAATCAAAAAAGAAATAACTGTAAAAATAACTATGAAAAGAGAATTGACTATGAGTCCAAAGCCGAGCACTGAAAAGAAAAGCCCCCACTGAGTGGGCATACTGGTATAGCAGTAAGGCCCCCGGCAGAAATGCTCTGCAGTCTTGGCTTCTGTTACTTTACTAAAATCCCGCCCAGTCTTTTGAGCCCATAATATTACAACTGTAGCTAAAATGAGCGTAGCAAAGCCTAATGGTACAGCAAGAGTATTGTCTAAAATCTTATAACCAAAGGTAAAATCTAGAAAAACCCCGAGTAAAAGCAAGACAAAATACACTAGGTACGAGTGGGCCAAAACATGATGTACGGTATGCTTGTGGAGGTTTTTATTTTCACTTTCCATGACCCTATTATAGCACAAATCTCCCTATTTCACTGCCCCGAAATTGTCGCCTGAACCCGAATTTACAGAGAGCGGAATATCGGTTTTGTACTTTAGGTATGACCGAAAAAGTACACCCTCCATAGCATTTTTTATTATTGTGTCTGCTTTTTTGAGAATGCTTTCTTCTACCTCATACACCAGCTCATCATGTATTTGAAGTACTAGGTGAACACGGTCTAATAAACCTGCTTTTTCTAAATCTTCTGACACGTATCTAATTGCGAGCTTGATAACGTCCGCCGCCGTACCCTGAACAGGCGCATTTGTGGCTGTGCGTAGAGCCATATTTTTTAAAAATGGAATTCTAGAATTTGCATTCGCAAAGTGTCTTATCCTGCCAAACAACGTCTCTGTATAAAAATTCTTCATCGCAAAAAATTTTACCTCTTCTAAATAATCCCGCACTCCAGAAAATTGGTTGAAATAATTGTCGTAAAAGTTTTGGGCTTCTTCTCGCGTACCGCCTAGATTTTTCCTTAGAGCTGTCACCCCCATGCCATAAATTATTCCAAAATTAATCACTTTAGCCTTGCGTCGCATCTCACTATCCACTTCTCCGATAGGTACGCCAAAAACACGGGCTGCTACTCCGGCGTGAATATCTTTTCTATCTCGAAAAATTTCTGTCATATTCTTGTCCCCAGACAGCATGGCGGCTATGCGTAACTCTATCTGACTGTAATCAAAAGCGGCGAGCTTGTGCCCTTTTTCGGCTATAAAACCCGCTCTGATTCTCCGGCCAAGTTCGGATTTGATCGGCAGATTTTGCAGGTTAGGGTCGAGGGAAGCAAATCTGCCGGTAGTCGTACCATTTTGAATAAAATTCGAATGCAGACGACCATCGTCTTGTACCATTTTAGGAATCACGTCTACATAGGTAGAAAGAAGCTTTTGAAGTTCACGGTAACTCATGATTTCACGAATGACAGGATTGTCTTCTTCTAATTCTTCCAAAACAGAAACTTTAGTAGAAAAACCACCGCTAGCATTTTTCTTTTGGGATTTGCCTGTGGGTTTGATTTGCATTTTCACAAAAAGTACTTCGCCTAGCTGCTTGGGTGAATTGATATTAAATTCAGTGCCAGACATTTTATATATTTTTTGAGTAAGTTCATCTAATTTTTTATGGTACTCTAGCGATAACGATTCAAAATATTTTTTGTCGATAAGTATTCCGTGTTTTGACATACGATCAACGATAGGAATTATCGGCTTCTCGATTTCTTCGTAAACTTTTTCTAATTTATTCTCTTGTAACTTTTTAAATACAACTTTATAAGCTTCATCAAAATCTTCCCCACCTGCAAAACGTAAAATGTCTTCCAATCCTGGGTACGAAAGATCAGAATTTATAAGCCAGATAGCAATACTAGCTGCTTGAAGTTTTTCTGGATCAACCTTCATTGAAGCAACAGATACAGAGTTTTCGAACTGGTCTGGTTGAGCCCGACCCGGCACCCCTTCGGGCGACCCGAGGACCCGAGAAAAATCTGTATCTGTTGCTGAATTAAAAAAACCTTTCAACCTTCCAAACAAAGACCGAAACTCAAACAAGACAAACATTTGTTCGATCTTTTTTAGGTCTGCTGCCTCCCAGAAAGTTTTGGCTGGCAGTTTAAAATCTATCGGCGCATCGGTTCGAATTGTGGCTAAAGTCTTTGAAAACAAAGCTTCTTCCTCGTTATCTTCCAGTAACTTTATAATCCTATCGGTTAAACCAAATTCTTTAAAATTTTTACTTTCCACTTTCAACTTCTTATATATTTCTTCAATGGTCCCAAACTTAGTTACAAGAGTAGTCGCTGTTTTCTCACCTATACCTTTGATACCGATGATATTATCCGATGGATCCCCTCGGAGCCCTTTGTAGTCTGGTAAAAAATTTGGACTAAATCCAAATCTCTCCACCACTTTTTCTTCATCGTATAAAATAGTGTCGTTGATCCCTTTCTTCAATGTATACACCTGCACTTTTTTATCATCCACTAATTGCATGGTATCCATATCCCCCGAGGCAATGATGATATTTATATTCTTATTATTTTTATACTTCCCTACGATAGTTCCCAAAATATCATCTGCTTCAAAACCCGGAGCATCGTACATAGGAACATCAAAAGCCTCAAAAATCTTTCTAGAATTTTTAAGCTGCATGATCAAAGCATCGTCAGTTTTGGCTCTACCCGCCTTATAAGCATCATAGGCTTCGTGCCTAAAAGTTTTACCCGGCAAGTCATAGCAGGCCACGATGTAGTCCGGCTTTAAATCCTCGATGATCTTCATGAGCATCGTCGAAACTCCATACAGAGCCCCCGTAGGCTCTCCCTTGCTCGACATAAATTCAGGCAAAGCATGATAGGCCCTGTGAATTATCGCATGCGCATCGAGTAGTACTAAAGTCTTTTGAGTTTTTTCTTTATTATTCAACTTAACCATTATGTGAATTATATCATTATTGCTATAATTAATTTAATTAAATTTATGATTGACTTCGACGAAGAAAAACAAAAAAAACAATTAGAAGACCTGTATCGAGAAGAAGAGGAAAAACTGGTGGAGACACTGGCTGAATCAAAATACGGCTTGCCTTATATTGACCTTTATAGTATTGGTGTAGACAATGAAGCCCTACGGGTTATCCCCGAGTCCGAGGCACTAGAATTGAAAGTGGCTCCATTTAAACTTTTTGGTAAAAATATTTATATCGCCATCCGCGCGCCTTCAGAAACTCTTTTAAATAAATTAAAGGAAGACATGGAAAGGAAAAATCTCGTTCCGACTTTTTACATGACATCACTCGCCAGTTTACAAAAAGTCTGGGACAGATACAAAGAGCTATCGATGGCCAAAGCTTCCATGGTCGGCGGCCTGGATATTTCTGGTGACGTTTTAAGGAGCACTGCAGAAAAAATAAATCACATCCAAGATATAGCCAATTTAGTAACTCAAATACTTGAAGAAAATAAATCTCATAAAATTTCCCGCCTGCTCGAAGTGATTTTAGCTGGCGCCATCGCTGTGAAAGCTTCCGACATACATATCGAACCAGAAAAGGAACAGGGTAGATTGCGCTTGCGCCTAGATGGCATACTGCAAGATATAAATTTCTTCAGCGCAGATATTTATCATTTACTAAACTCTCGCATCAAGCTCCTATCAGGAATGAAGCTAACTTCCAAGATAGCCCAAGACGGTCGTTTTAACATAATAGAGGGCGATGAAGAGCTTTCTATTCGTGTATCACTTATCCCTGGCGCCTATGGTGAAGCCATCGTCATGCGAATACTTGATCCAAAATCTATTCAAACAGAATTTGAACAACTTGGAATAGAAGATTTTCTTTTTAATATCATCGAGAAAGAGATCATCAAACCAAACGGACTCATATTAGTCACTGGCCCGACTGGTGCCGGAAAGACTACTACCCTGTATGCATTCCTACGAAAACTATACACTCCAGATATCAATGTAATCACCATAGAAGACCCAGTAGAGTACCACATAAAAGGCATCACTCAAACTCAAACCAATCAAGACAAAGGCTATACATTTTCAGAAGGCCTACGCTCTATACTTCGCCAGGACCCGGATGTGATCATGGTCGGAGAAATCCGCGACCGTGACACAGCCGAGATAGCTGTGCAATCATCTTTGACAGGTCATATGGTGCTGTCTACTCTGCATACTAATAATGCCGCCGGCGTCATCCCCCGTTTGATCGACCTTGGAGTGAATCCAAAGATTTTAGTATCTGCCCTATCACTCGCTATGGCTCAACGCTTAGTGCGAACGCTTTGTGCTTTTTGTAAAAAAGAAATAGCCGCAAATGAAGAGCAAAGTAAAATAATAAAAATAATATTAGAAGAAATGAAACAAGAAGGCAAAGATTTATCTAAACATAATGTAAACCCTGATGCACCGATAAAACTCCACGCACCCGTCGGTTGTGAAAAATGTAATAGCACTGGTTACCGTGGTCGAATTGGAATATTTGAAGCAATTAAAAACGATGCGGAAATAGAAAAAATAATGCCAGAAAATCCTAGTGAAAGAGAAATCAAAGAAATAGCGAGCCGCCAAGGCATACTATCTATGCGTCAAGACGGAGTCGTAAAAATATTAAATGGAGTTACTTCTTTTGAAGAAGTGGTGAGTGTAGTAGATCTAAGTGAAAAATAATTTCTTAAAAAATTATTTGCCGACAAAACCAGAAAAGAAAAAAGCATTAATCTCTAAACAATCCTTTTGGAGCTTGGCCCCAAGAGTAACAAATGATTATAGGATAGACCCAGAAAGAATAAATTCTACCAGAACGTCCTATGCAAATTCATATAACCTTTTGGCTGATTGCTTAGAGATTAATGCCCTCTTGGCAAACCTCTTATAAATACATTTTACTACATACAAAACACAGCAAGTGCTATAATGTGAATAGCTATGTTGATACCCTGTTGATAAGGCACCCAATTAGTCACACAGCAATAATATAGCATATTTACATTGTAATGTCAAGCACCAAAACCGAAAAAACTGAAGATTCTTTTCTAGACCAAACCCTTCGCCCACAAGCTTGGGATGAGTATATCGGCCAAAAACACATAAAAGACAATGTCAAAATCCTACTTCGTGCAGCAAAAGAGCGCGGGCATATACCAGAGCACATACTGTTTTACGGTCCTCCAGGGCTCGGCAAGACTACTTTGGCCCACCTAATAGCCAAGGAGACAGGTCGGCAGATGAAGATAACCTCCGGACCGGCTATCGAAAAAGTTGGCGACCTGGCTTCTATTCTCACAAACTTAGCTTCTGGTGATATTCTTTTTATAGACGAAATCCATCGCCTAAATAAAATGGTGGAAGAAATACTTTATCCTGCTATGGAGTCTGGGGTACTCGACATTATCATCGGCAAAGGTCCTTCAGCGCGAACTATCCAGCTTGACCTACCACCATTTACACTAATAGCCGCGACGACTCGTGTAGCCATGGTGTCCTCCCCTCTTCGCTCTCGTTTCTCCGGCGGAGTTTTCCGTTTGGAATTTTATTCGAATGATGAGATCGCCCAAATCGTCGAGCGATCTAGTAAACTTTTAGAAATTACTTTTGATAGTGATGCATTGGAAGAGATCGCTAAAAGAAGTAGGTTCACTCCGCGCACGGCAAATTATTTTTTAAAAAGAGTTCGCGATTTTGCACAGGTAATCAAGAAAAGTGATGGGGAAAATTTAAATCAAAATACAGTAAAAGAAGCATTAGCGATGCTATCGATCGATGACATAGGACTAAATAATTCAGACAGAAAATTCTTGGAAGTGCTTATACAAAAATTTAGTGGTGGTCCAGTGGGACTGAAAACTATGGCTGCGGCAATGTCGGAAGAAGAAGCGACAATAGAAGAAGTGATAGAACCATACTTGATCCAACTCGGACTACTTGAACGCACTGCACGCGGACGTATGGCTACAAAAAAAGCATACGAGCATTTAGGACTAGATTTTAAAGAATAAAATTTATCGAAGTGAACCCTTAATAAAAAAATATAAATTAAAAGGGCCCAAGGATGCGCTTTACGATTGTAAAGGATCAACTTGGACCCTGTTTTTGCTAATTAAAAATTAGCGATATGTTCACCCTAGGGTGAGAAATTGGTGGGGCCCTTTCGAGCCCCACCAGCATGAAGCTTGCGCAAGATAACCTCCTTAGCAACCGCAAGGTTGCGACTGCGTTTGGAGATTTTTCATAACCTGTTTCCCTTTCTTTTAGCCTCAGCGCAACTATTTCACACTGATATGTAAGTGAAATCGCAGAACTGAGTACGGTTAATTTTGAAAGAACGACAGGGGTGAGGAGTAGTGGACTCCTGAAAATCAGGCAGGAGTCGCGGCTAGACTCCCCACCCCCTAGTGACACACAAACGGGGTGAACGATCGTGAGCCACTAAAGCATCGACGGCCTTGGAGTACACGCACAGGAACACATCGACTCATATTTAATCTTACATCTAAAAATTAAAAACGCAAGAGTATGTATAAAAGGTCTCCCCTACACCAGGTGTAGGGGTAAGACAAATGAAAAAGGGCCGCACAAATTAAGTGCGGACCCTTAGGGAAAAGAGGATGGGTCAAGTGACCCGTGGAACAGCGATATCTCGTTCAAAGAACGAACGAGTGAGGGGGAAGACTTACTATTCCTAAAAAAACCAGGAATACAGTTACTCACCCTTGTGGGGAACTTACTGGTTGAAACGACCAGGAGCTCACACCCTCAGCGGTAAAGTGCGATACCTTCGGAGCTTCGGGGCTTCCGGAGGGGAATCTAAATAGATTAGAAAGCCTTATTACTTATATGTCAATGCGTTAGCGTTATCTTAAAGTGCTAAAATTACTAAATGCGAATTTTAGGAATTGACCCAGGTTTTGAAAGATTGGGTATAGCCGTGGTTGAAAAATTACCTGCCTCCGCGCAAGGCTACGGCAAGGCGAGGAAAGAAGCTGTAATTTTTTCTGAATGCTTCAAGACTTCCTCTAAACTCCCCTTTTCCGAGCGCTTGGTGCTAATCGGTGAAGAAGCACAAAATATAATCAAAAAATATAAACCAGAAGTCTTGGCTATAGAAACTTTATTTCTCACTACGAATCAAAAGACGGTAATGCGTGTGGCTGAAGCACGTGGAGTAGTGATATATGAGGCAGCATGTGCTGGACTCAAAATTTTCGAAGCATCCCCTCCCCAAATCAAAACAGCTACTACTGGGTACGGTAAGGCAAGTAAAGATCAAATAATAAAAATGGTAAAAATGCTTACTGACATCGACCCTACTAAAAAATCAGATGACGAGATGGACGCTATCGCTGTAGCGCTCACTGCTCTCGCTCATATTCGCCAATAGTTCTTTAGAGTTATCCACATATTTTATTGCCAAGATTTTTATATTTTGTTACAAAATAGTGAGTATTAATGAATAACAATTTCAATTCATATTTTTAGAAATATTATTAGAGCTTATTAAGTAAAAAACTTTTATATGTATCAAGATGAAACTGAAAAAGAATTAGAAGAAAATGGTTTTAGAATCACTGAAGGTGAGGATGAAATAGATATACCTGAAGGAGATATGCCAGAATTTGGAGGAGATGACGACGACGATCCAGACAATAGATTTCACTAGGAAAAAATAATCTTTATAAACTTCTTTTTACCTATCCTTAAGGTCAGGTCTTCTGTTACCCTTAGATCTACATCTAGGATATTCTCATTTTTTACTAGATTGTGAATAGCACCCCCTACCACCAACCTACGCCATTCGCTCTTTGAAGTTAAAACTTTATTTTTTACCAAAACTTCACTGAGCAATTCCCCACCACCTGCTTTTATTTCTTCCATCTAATCTGGGATTTCTTTTTTTTGAAAAGTATTAGCAAAATTCTCTTGCGCTTGTTTCGCTTCTTTTTGTCCGTGATAAATTTTAACTATTTCTGTAGCCAATCTTATTTTTAAATCACGTGGGTTTGCTTTATCTGTATCAGTTATTTCAGACATAGATACGCGAGTACATATTTCAAAAGCTAGTGGCATCAATGTGTCCGGCCAGCTCATAACTTTTCCAAACATATTTTCAGGACTATCTTCTAAGGTAACCATATTCCCCTCACTTTTTCCCATCTTTTTACCGGTCGGATCTACTAATAGCTTAGTAGTCAGAACATATTTTTCCTTGCCACGATTTTTCATCATAGTGCGTCCGACCAGCATATTGAAAGTCTGATCATTGCCCCCTATTTCCATATCTACATTCATAGCCACAGAATCATAGCCTTGCATTAGTGGGTAAAAAAATTCATGTAGATGAATTGGCTGCCCTTCTTTTATTCTTCGTTCAAACATATCTCTCTCGATCATCTGCTGGAGAGTAAATTCGGAGGCAATTTCCATTCCTTCTTCAAAGGAAAGCTTAGAGAGCCATTTACTATTGAATTTAACTTGAACCCTTCCCATATCTAAAATATGACCAGCTTGTTTGGTGTAATGTTTTAGATTCTCTTTTACCTCTTTCGCTGAAAGTTGTTTTCTCGCAGTTGTTTTATCTGGATCACCAATCCGAGCAGTAAAATCCCCGATAAGTAGAATCACCTTATGCCCAAGATCCTGCAATTCCCGCAACTTCAAAAGAGTTGAGCCATGCCCTATATGAAGTGTTGGACCAGTCGGATCGATCCCATTGTATACAGAAAGACACTTCCCAGATAAAAGCACTTTTTTAACTTCTGCGTTTGAAGGGTAGACATTCTCTACGCCTCGGCTCAGCAGTTCATCTATTTTTTTTTCATCAGTTATCACTTTCATGCTCGGATAATAACACATTTTCTGCTATTATTAAAGAATGGTAAAGATAATAAAGATAATACGAAAAAAATTCCATCAATTTAAAGAAATGATGCCAAAAAATAGGGCTTTCTGGAAAAACATCCTATTTTTATGCACAGGCGCCACGGTTGTGATTGGTAGTATATTTATGCTTTGGATATCGTCTATTGCGATACCTGATTTTAAGTCTTTCAAGGACAGAAAAATAATAAATTCGACCAAAATATACGACCGTACCGGAGAAGTCCTGCTGTACGATATAAATAAAGATATAAGAAGAACCAATATCCTATTTGAAAATATGGGAATCAATATTAAAAACGCCACAGTGGCCATAGAAGACTCGGAATTTTATAACCACAACGGTGTACGAATCAGTTCCACTATCCGCGCAATTTTATCTAGAATCACCAATATCGGAATAGGTGGCGGGGGTTCGACCATAACTCAACAACTAGTAAAAAATACTCTTCTAAAAAAAGATGCTGGTGTAGGTAAATATGTAAGAAAATTAAAAGAGTGGATCTTGGCGGTAAAAATAGACAAGTCGTTGACGAAAGAAGAAATATTGGAAGCGTACCTAAACGAAATACCTTACGGAGGAACTATTTATGGTATACAAGAAGCCAGTCGTACTTATTTCAATAAAAATGCGAGAGATCTGACTGTAGCTGAAGCGGCTTATTTGGCAGGCATACCTCAATCTCCTACTACTCTTTCACCTTACCGTAAAAATAAAGGCTTGCTGGAAAAAAGAAAAAATTTAGTACTATCTAGAATGAAAGATATTGGTTTTATAACTTCAGAAGAATACAATCAAGCTAAAAATGAAGTGGTAGTTTTTGTGCCTCAAGAAGCTAGTAAAATACAAGCACCACACTTTGTCTTTTTTATTAAAAATTACTTAGAAGAAAAATACGGAGAAGGAATGGTAGAACAAGATGGACTAAAAGTCACTACCACCATAGACTACAACTTACAAAAAATGGGTGAGGAATTTGTAAAAGAAGTGGCTTTAAAAAACCAACAAGACTGGGATGGAGAAAATGGAGCACTCGTGGCCATAGATCCAAAAACTGGACAAATCATAACTATGGTAGGTTCAAGAGATTATTTCGACAAAGAAATAGATGGAAAGTTTAATGTTACTACTGCAGCCAGACAACCTGGCTCTTCTTTTAAACCTTTTATTTATGCTACAGCTTTCAATAAAGGTTTTACGCACAACACAGTACTTTTTGATTTACCGACTGAATTTCAAAGTACCTGTAATGCTTCTGGAAATGCAATCTCGGGGCACAGTCAGTCCGAATGTTATATGCCAAACAATTATGACAATAAATTTCGTGGGCCCATGAATTTAAAAGCTGCCCTAGCCCAATCTATCAATGTGATTGCAGTTAAGCTATTCTATCTAGCTGGGCTCACTGATTCATTAAAGACGGCTGAAGATATGGGTATAAGTACTTTGTCTGACATAAGTCGTTACGGTTTGACTCTGGTTATCGGAGGCGGAGAAGTAAGCCTGCTCGACATCACCTCAGCCTATGGAGTATTCGCAAACGGCGGCATCCGAAATCCTTACACTGGGATTCTTAAAGTTGAAGATTCAAGTGGAAATATTCTAGAAGAATACAGACCACAAGAAAAACAAGTTTTACCTAAAAATACCGCACTCATCATATCAGACATATTGAAAGATGATGTGGCTCGCACTCCTACTTTTGGAGCACGCTCGGTTCTATATATTCCTGGAAGAGATGTAGCTGTAAAAACAGGAACAACAAATAGCAACAAAGATGCTTGGACAATCGGCTACACCCCGTATATTGTAGTAGGCGCGTGGGCAGGAAACAATGACAACACTCCGATGAAAAAAGGAGGTGCAGCTCTAGCTGGACCGATTTGGAATAAGTTTATAAACGGAGCACTAAAAACTTTACCCGATGAACAATTTGAAACACCTGATCTAGGGTTTGATCCTATGACCGTAAAACCAGTACTTCGTGGCCTCTGGCAAGGAAATGAAAGTTTCTTTATAGATAAAATGTCTGGACAGATTGCGACTGAAGACACTCCACCAGACATGCTGGAAGAAAAAGTAGTTACAAATGTACATACCATCTTGTACTGGGTAGACAGAAAAGACATTCTGGGGCCGGCACCAGTAAACCCGGAGAGTAATTCGCAATTTTCTAATTGGGAAATTCCTATACAAAGATGGTGGGCAGAAAATAGCTACAGGTACAAAAAAGTAAACACAAATGAAGTACCAACCACAATAAATAATACAAATACGACCTCTGGACCGAAAATATCAATTTTTGAACCAAACCAATCAAAAATCTATCTAGCTGGAAAAAAAATACAACTTGGCTTATCTAGCTCTGGGGATTTTCCTTTAAAAAGAGTAGATGTGTTCATCAATAATATTTTTATAGAAACACTAGAGCCTCCTTTCAACCTTGCTTTCATCCCACAAGACTTAGAAAATCTAGAAACTAAAAATATATTGAAGGTTATCGTTTACGATACAGCAGGAAATAAAAATGAAGCAAATTCCGCTTTCACTGTATCTTATTAACTATCTAATATTGGGGATATTTTTTTTATGGAAGGCTTCCTCTAAAAGAGAATCAATCCGATCTTTTTTTAGTAAAATTTCGCTTTTGTAAATTGGTTTTATATTTAAATAAACCGTATTATTTGATATCTTTATATCTTCCGAATCAATATTAACCCCAACAACAGAAGATATGACACTGCGTATGGTTTCTACTTTAGACTCCTTGGAGAGGAGAATACTGCCCCACCTAGCTAGTAAATCTTTAACTTCAATCATACCCTTACTACCTATTCATCGGCATTATTAAGTATATGAAGGATGGATCAGATACAGGAGAAACCACGATAGGTAGTGATGCTCCAGAGAATCTTATGAGAACACTATCAGTAGTTATGGACTGAAAACAATCCAAGAAATATTTATAATTAAAACTAAGTGCTACATCTTTACCCTCTAGTGCTGCGTCGAGATATGTCTTATTCTCACCAATGTCGTTGTTCAAAGAAGATAGCTCAAAAATTTTATCTTTTGGTTTAATACTTAGGTTAATCTGATTAAATTTATCAGAAAATATATTGGATAATTTTAGAGCGTTTAATAAATCTTGCTTTAAAACTACTGCTGTAGTTTCAGAATTTTTAGGTATTATTTGACGATAATCTGGGAAAACACCATCGATAACACGTGAGGTTAGGTAAATATTAGGAGTTGAAAAAGAAATTTGATTTTTATTAAAGCAAACCTCGATACTTCCATTGAATTCCCCGAAAATCCTGAGAATTTCTGAAATATTTTTAAACGGAATAAGTATTCCTAAAATTTCTTCAATTTTTTTAACTTTTATCTTTTTTTCAGCTAGTCTAAAAGAGTCTGTAGATACAAAAACCAGATTATCTTCGTTTGAATAAATAAACACACTTGAAATCTCGGGTTTTATATCAGAAGGTGAAGAACTATAATAAACTGCTTTTATTCCATCCATTATTTTTTTTGACTCAATTTCAAAAATTGATCCTGCAACCCTTGGAATAGTTGGAAAATCATCGTGTGGTTGGCATTTCAATCTGATCTTGTTTTTCTTTGTTTTAATAACTAAATTTCCATTTTCCTCCTCAAAGGATACATTTTCATTTTCCGATATATTTGAAAATATTCCACCTAGTGTTAACCCAGAAATAGCCACTACTCCTTCTTTTTCGACTTTAGCTGGTATTTCTACTTCTATTCCAAGGCTAAGATTTGTGGCCCGAAGTTTTAAAGATTTTGAAGAAGCAATAAGTAAAATTGAATTGAGAACCGGTAGGGTTAAATTTTTACCAGTTATTCTCTCGACTTGAGTAATAACACTTTTTATTTTTTCAACTTGGCATTCTAGTTTCATT
>Ga0163151_10001239_pt1 | contig 43608 bp, 40 predicted proteins | sample OliLakLV19MP5IB2_FD_145596 | JGI IMG/M metagenome (GOLD analysis project Ga0163151, IMG submission 145596) | Freshwater microbial mat bacterial communities from Lake Vanda, McMurdo Dry Valleys, Antarctica - Oligotrophic Lake LV.19.MP5.IB-2 | ecosystem: Environmental > Aquatic > Freshwater >...
GCACAGGTCCGCATGGGGATGTGTGCGGCTGCTCGCGTTTCCCCGAGTGTCTTCGCACGTGGTCTATGGAAGAAATGGGCGACTCCTTTGACCACGAGACATCCGAGGCGAATTATGGCGCCGAGGCTCGCTATGGCGAATAGCCCCACCGTCGACGCGGTTCTGGCCCGGCTCGCCGCGATTGACCATGGCTGCACGCGCGCGCTTGGTCGTGTGTGCGGCGGCCCCGGCGAGACGCATCCGAGTAGCTGGTGCCGCGCCTGCTGTGCGCGGGCGCTCATGGCACACGTCGCCACGCTCCTCGATGACGCGGCGTACCACGCGGACTGCCGCCCCAACCGCCTCGCGGCCGAAGCGGCACAGGCGCGGGTGCTGGAGCTAGAGGCGCAGGTCGCCGCCCTCACCGCCACGGAACGTGCGACCGCGGATGCGTTTATCGCCTACCGCGATCACCCACACTGCACCTCCGCCACCGGCTGGTGTCACGTCTGTGCGAGCAATGCCCTCGCCACCCTCGTGGCGCTGCACGCGAAGTGGTGCGTGACGCGGATACGGGCGCGAGCAAGCGAGCCACTGACAGCGGCGAGGACGTTGCTGATCACTGAAGCACGAGAGGCCGAGGCGGCATTGCTCGCCTGGACCGAGGAAACCCCATGACCACCGATCTGCAGAAGGTCGTCGCGTGGGCAGAAGAGAACCCCCGGACGGCCGAGCGCATTGACCTGGCCGCACACCTCGCCACCGCCACGTGGTCAGAGCAGTGCTACCTCGCTGTCGAGGATCACACCGTAGACCTGCACCAGCACATCGCGCACCTCATCGCGGCCGGGGACGCCGTCATCGCTAGCCTGCGCGCCGCTGCCGCCCGATGCGGGACGTGCGCGCACAGCGAAACCGTGTCGCCCTCTGTCTCGCATCTCTGGTGCCACGTCCATGATCAGGCGCGCGCCCCCAACGACGGCTGCCGGCTGGGCTACGCGCCGAAGGAGACCCCATGACCCCCGAGCAGATCGAAATCCTCTACGAACTCCAGACCGCCGCGCAAGACTACGCTCGGCTCTCCGATTCGTTCCGCCACCGGGCTACCTACGACCTCGCGTGCTACGCGGGCGACCACCTCGACGACGCCAGCAGAGCGGGGCGGCACGCCAGCCGCTACCGACGTGCGGCTGAGGCCCTCGTCGCGCTCACCACGCCAGCGGCTCCCGCGCCCCTACGGACGACCGAGCCCCTCCCCGATGTGGAGGATTGGGCCGACGGAATTGTGGCGTGTGCATTCCTGCAAGGCGTGAGGCCGGCACTCAGGAGACCCACGAGTGCCGACGACGCCGTGGCGCAGATCCTACGCGCTGAGCGGGGCGCGATCGACTGCCCGTTCTGTGGTGGGCTCCTCCCACAGCCGACGATCACGCCGAAGGAGACCCCATGACCACAGACGAGAGGATTGCGATGTTGGCGGCCGCGTGGTCAGAGCAGTGTTACATCGCTGTCGAGGATCACACCGTAGACGCTCACCAGCACATCGCGCACCTCATCGCGGCCGGGGACGCCGTCATCACTAGCCTGCGCGCCGCCGCCGACCATTCGTCGCCAGCGGCTCCCACGGGCACCTGCGGGACGTGCGCGCACTTCTTGCCGTGGGACCGCGCGACGCTGACCGGCACGGGTGATTGTCACCATCCGGCCTACAAAGGCCGCCGCAACGGCATGCCGGACGACGACGGCTGCATCAAGGGCTACACACCGAAGGCGACCCCATGACCCCAGAGCAAGCCATCGCCGCAATCAAGGGCAACTGGCCCGATGAGTACTACTTGACGCTCCGCGAGGCGCTGACCGTAGCCATCGCCGCGCTCACCACGCCAGCGGCTCCCCCTGGGGATGAACCTCCGGTGACGGCCTATCGCTACGCCATGCCGGACGACGAGGGGCTGCCACTACTGCTGTGTGCGTGCGGGCAAGGCTACGCGGCGTGGGAGCAGACTATCGGGGTGGAGGCCGAGTACGCCAGACCGATGCCGTGCTGCGGCCGGCGACTCTACTGGCGGCAACGCATCGACGTGCTGGAAGCCCCAGCTTGACAGATACGGCATTGTCGTATTACTGTGCCTCTGTCGACGGTCGCTTGTGACTGTCGACGCCGGCCCGCGAGGGCAGAGAGCAGGATGACATGAGCAGCATGAGAACGAATCTAACAGCAGGCACCCGCGTCACCCTCGCACTCGACGGGGAGACGTTCGAGGCGGTTGTTGAGTCGACGGCCGTTCGCTACTCTCGCCATCTTGGCGCAGATGTTACCTTCGTCACGTTCCATGAAGCGGGCGATGTCACGGCCGGCCTCACCTTCACCCTCGACGAATTCACAGACGCGATCCACGCGGCCGACTAGACGAGTCTCCGCTCTGCCTAGGGCGCTGTCCTGGGCAGCGACGGACACTCGGCTTTCAGGAGCACAGACCATGACAAGACAGGCTATGGACGCCGCTCTCCCCCGCACCGTCGTCACCTACGCGCTGGCGTATGGCCGCACGTCGATCACGCTCTGCGCCTTGCACGCGACTTCCGAACAGCGCCTCGGGCACGTCCAGCATGGGGCTCGCAAGGGCTACTGCGACGCCTGTGAGCAGGAGTACCTCGCCCTGATCGATGCCGACGCCGGCGACTTCCTGCCGACCACGGAGGCGCAGTAGACCATGACGGCCCAGACCCCGTGGCCGCCGCCGCGCATCCGCGCCCTCCGCGCCGAGCTGGCCGAGTCCACCGCGATCTTTGCCAGCCGCTTCCACCGGTCCAGCCGCACCATCGAGGACTGGGAGCAGGGCCGGCGCCGGCCTGACGCTATGGTCATGATGAGCTTGACGCGTCTCGCCGCCCGACGACGTCCCGTATGACCGACGACCAACTCAACGCCGAACTGCTCGCCCGACGCGTGAGGCTCACGAAAGAGGCCAGCACACAAGCCGTCGAACTCCGCGCTCGGCAGCTCTCAGGGCAGCAGGCAGTCGGCCCCTGGGCTCCGGCAGCGCGGCTCGCCAAGCCACGGCGGACCAAGGTGAGGGCAGGGACGCTGGTGCAATGGCGCCGCGTGCGAGCTTAACCAGTCAAGCAATCCGGCTCGATACCACGATTCGCCTGCGTGGACTGCTCGAATCACACGCTCAAAAGAGTGGGCAAAAAGGGAAGTGGCCAGAAACGGCACGCCTTCCTCACTGGCGCCGCGCCTGGATGATGCCCGTCGAGCACCCGGAGTAGACTGCCCGACATGGCCATCCTCGCCCCCGACGGCACGCCCGCACGCCCCGCGAAAAAGCTCCTGACCCCGTCATGGATGATCACGGAGGCCGTGAGGCGCATACGGCAAGAGCTGCAGATCGCCCGCGCGTGCCGACTCGCAGAGCTGCGCCGGAGCTGCGGCGCGGACGAGCGCGACGACATCGTGTCCATCCGCATCCCGCGTGCCCACCCGTTCGACACAACGGCTGAACGCAAGTCGCTACTCTGAACGAAATGCTTCCCGTGCCCACCCGTGACGCTTTCCCCCCGCCACCGAAGCGGGGCATACTGGCCCTCTCCGGTGGCTCGCTCGCACGAGCCGTCGGATGTTTGCCCGTCCGTGGTCGTGCCAGCCAAGCGCCGGTGCCAGCCACGGCCGGGCCTTTTCACTCGCTAGGAGCAGGCGATGTCCGCTGACTACACCGCCGTCGCCATCGCCCGGCTCGCCCTCGAGGGCGCGTTGACGTGCGGGGTGACGACACGCTACGCGCCAAGCGGCACGCAATGCCGCAGACCGTCGGCCATCCCGTGGCAGAGGCGCCCACGGCTAGGGACTTCCACTCGTCAGGAGCAGACCATGAACGCACGAGACACGATTCGGTATCGCACGGCGGAACTAGTGCGGCGCTTTATCGTTCAGCTCTCGGCCCTCGACCATTACCAGGCCCGACGCCTGGCGGAAGAGCTCGCCATGAGCATCGACTTGTTGCACGCCGAAGAAAAGGCTAAGGAAAATGCCCCCTCCCCACCGTCTGGACACCCGTCACAGACGCCTGGCGTGCCCGGCACCTGGGTCTGGACGCCGGAGGCCGAGGACAAGGGGACGCCCGAGCAGCCGCGGTACATGGGCAGCGAGGCCGTCCGGTTGGCCGCCACGAACGCGGCGCAGATGGTCATGGCCCCCGACTTCCGCCGGCTGTTCCCACGCTCCGCGCTGGCGGTCGTGCTCGACCACCACGACCTCCCGACCCCCAGCGCGGTCATCATCCTCCCCGACCCGACGGCCCGATGACCATCGAAGCCGTCCAGCGTCTCCATGCCGCCACAGCGCGGCTCGTGGCGCTCGAGGGCTGCGAGCTGTACACCTACTTCCCGGAGTCGGGCCCCGTCCGCCGCGAGCTGTACCCGCGGCACATGGACCACTTCAAGGCGGGCGCGCAACACCGGCAGCGGCTGTTCATGGCCGCGAACCGGGTTGGGAAGACCCGCTCAGGCGCCTACGAGGTTGCCGCGCACGCCACTGGCGAGTACCCGGACTGGTGGACGGGCCGCGTCTTCCCGCACCGAATCGACGTCTGGGCCGCCGGCAAGGACACCGGCACCACCAAAAACATCTTGCAGAAGGCGCTCGTCGGCGCGGTAGGCGAGGATGGCACCCTCTCCGGGGGCGGGATGATCCCGCTCGACCGGGTGATCCACGCCACCCGCAAGCCGCACAACCCCGGCGCGCTCGACACGGTGTGGGTGAGGCACAACGACGGCGGCACGAGCATCATCCAGTTCAAGTCCTACGAGCAGGGAAGTAAAAGCTTCGAAGGCACGGAGCAGCACATCGTGTGGTTCGACGAAGAACCTCCGCTCGACTGCTACGCCGAGGCGGTTGTCCGCACCATGACCACGTCGGGCCTGATGATCACGACCTTCACGCCGCTCCAGGGCATGAGCGACGTCGTCTCGATGTTCGTGTCACCGTCGCCCGAGGCTGCGCAGTATCTCCATCTGACCACCGCCGGGTGGGACCACGTCCCGCACCTCGGCGAGGCCGAAAAGGCTGAACTCCTCGCCACGACGCCACCGTTCCAGCGTGACGCGCGCAGCCAGGGCATCCCCCAACTGGGCTCCGGCGCCGTGTGGGCCTTCCCCGAATCAGAGCTGCGCGTCCCCAACTTCGAGATCCCGCCCCACTGGAACAAGTGCTTCGGCCTGGACGTGGGCGGCGGCGCGAAGGCGACAGCCGCGGTCTGGCTCGCGATCGAACCGTCCGCCGGGGGCCGCGTCATCGTGACCGACAGCTACAAGCGTGAGAGCCCCGAGCCCGCCGTGCATCTCTCCGCGATCCGCGCTCGCGGCGAGGGCATCCCCGGGTCTGGCGATGCGGCGGCGCTCATCGTGACGGCCGGCGACGCCGAACAGCTGATCCGCGTCTACCAGCGTGGCGGCCTCGACCTCGAGCTGGCCGACAAAAGCGTCGAAGCGGGCATCGCGTCGGTCTGGCAGCTCTTTTCCGATGGCCGCCTCAAGGTCTTCGCGAGCTGCACCGAGTGGTGGGACGAGTGGCGCATGTATCAGCGCGACGCGAAGGGCCGCATCGTGAAAAAGAACGACCACTGCATGGACGCCACCCGCTACGCGATATACTCCGGCATCAAGCGCGCGCGGCCGGTGACGACCAAGGCCCAGCAGCGGCGCGTCGCGTTCAACCGCGGGCGCCAGGCCGGCGGCGGATCGTGGATGGGCAGCTAGGAGCAGAAGATGACCGCACGAGTCGTCGCCACCCTGAAGAGGCTCGCCCACGCGTGGCACCACCCCTCGCATACCACCGCGGTGGCCCACGAGGACGATGCGGTCGTCCTGATCTGGTGCCAGACCTGCCGGGAGGTATTCTTCGATCGCATCCACCCGCCACGCACCGCCGCCGGCGTCATGGAGAAGGCCGCCCGCTCGGGCGCGCTGGCCCAGGCGGGACGCGCGCAGTCCCGCAGGCGGAGGCGCCGTCGATGACGTTCACCTGGCGTGGCATCCCGTCTGACCTGTGGTCGGCGCTCGTCGCGCGGGCGGCGGCCGAGCGCATCGGGATCGCGGCGATCGTCTCGCGCGCAGTGCGCCGTGACCTCACCCCGGAGTGCGGCATCTGGGTCGTGATGGACCAGCACACGCTCGTCAGTGCCCACCTGACCGCCGAGGCCGCGAGCGTGGCGGCCGTGCGCGTCGACGCGGCGACGGTGGAGCGCGTCCCGCTCGACAACTGGCTGACGTGATGGGCGCCGCACCAACCACCGCCCCCGCGATGCAGATCATCCAGATCTTCGACGACGTCTTGCCTAACCCGCACGCCGTACGCGCCGCGGCGCTGGCGATGCCCCGGCGTTCGGTCACGTTCGGCGACGACACCTTCCACGGCATCGCGGAGCAGGCGACCATCGACCTCCTCGCGGCGCTCGATGCGCTGGTGCCCAGCTTCACGCCCACGCTCTCGTTCACCAGGCAGAGCCCCCGCGGCCAAGTCGAACCGAACTTCATCCACTCCGACGCGATGATGGGCGACCTGACGGCCATCTACTACATGACCCCGGTGGACGTCGCGGGCGACGGCACCACGTTCTGGCGCCACCGGCACTCTGGCGCGATCGATGGCGATTGGAATATCACGGTCATGCGGAACCGCCGGCTGTGGAAGCCGTGGGTCCGCGTCTCGGCCAAGTTCAACCGGCTGGTGCTGTTCAAGTCGGACCTGTTCCATTCGCGGAGCCTCGAGGAGAACCACGGGGAGGGCGATGGCGCGCGCCTCACGCACGTCGTGTTCGGCACGCTCGAGCCGCCGGTGATGTGGGGCTGGTGATGACTCTCACGCGCCGCCGCTTCCTTGCCGCGACGACCGCCGCCGTCGCCGGCGCCGTGTTCGACCCAGAGCGCGCCCTGTGGATACCGGGCCAGCGGAGCTACTTCGACATCGTGCGCCCGCAGCACGCCGAGTGGCCTCGATTACGGCGTCTCCGCCAAGGGGACGTGATCACCCTCTCCGGATACGAAGGCACGTTCGTCGTCACCAGCGTCGTCACCAGCGATGGCCGCCGCTGATGCCGTCGTGCGCCGTCCGCGACTGCGGGAATCCGGACTGCCACCTATGCGAACTGAACCGGCAGTGGGTCCGAGACGCGCTCGCCTTGCCGCCGCCGCCGCCGCGGAAGACGACGCCACCACGGAAAGCGTCAACGCGCTGACGGTTTCGTGTATGCTCTGGGTCGCAGGGTAGCTCAGTGGCAGAGCGCCAGGCTCATAACCTGGAAGCCGCGGGTTCAATTCCCGCTCCTGCAACCAACGCCCAAATGAGCCGCCCCTTCAAGCGCATCGAGAGCGAGTATTCGCCGCAGCAGATCGCGAAGCTGCACATCCGGCAGGTCATCGAGGGTATCTGCGCCGACGACCTGATCCTCTGCGAAGTCGTCGCCCAGGGTGAGAAGGTGTGGCGGGCAACGATGCGGGAAGCGTTCGCACCAGTCATGGACCTGCCGGACGAAATCTGCGACAGGGCCTATCTGTTTTTCTGCGGCGCGGTGCAGGCGCGGTTCACGCTCGACCAGGATCACGCGGAGGCCATGCACCTGGCTGGCGCGTTCCTCGACCAGGTGGAGCCCGTGACCCCGCCCACGCAGGCCGAGATCGACAAGTCGTGGGTCATCGAAGAGGCGAGCCACCCGGACGCGATCCGCCAGCAGTACGGCGACAAGTCCCCGCAGCAGTGGCTGGACGAGGCCATCGCTGACGGCCACGACAAGGGGATCGACTGATGGCCACCACTCCAGGGCGCCGGCCCCCGTCGCTCCCCCGCATCGATCCGGTTGAGGGCACCAACAACGCCTACGGCGTGGACATGGTCAGCCGCGGCAGAGGCGACTACGACGCGATCGTGGAAGCCGGCGGCGACCCAGACGCGACCCCCGTCACGCCCGACGAGATCGCCCGCGCCGACGCCCTCCGCAAGCGGCACGCCCGCGCTATCCGCAACTTCAAGACCTCGAGCAGCGCCGACGAAGACCAACGCCGCGCCGAACTCGACGACCTGAAGTACGCGCGCGCCCGCCTCGAGGACCACTGGACGGCTGGCGACATCACGCGGCGCAGCGGCGAGACGAATGGCGAGTCTGGCAAGCCTGGCTACGGTCGCCCCATGCTGGTGCTCGACAAGCTGGCCGTGCCGAAGCGGCAGACGATGAACGAGGCCCGCAACGCGCGCCTCAGTATCCGCATCAAGGCGAAGGCGGGCCGGGCGACGAAGAAGAACGCCCAACTGGTGCAGGACGCGGTGCGGGCCATTGAAGTCGACAGCCGCGCGCACATCGCGCGCGACTGGGCCCTCGACCGCGTGATCACCTGTGGCCGCGGCTACTACCGCATCGAAACGAAGTACGCCAACGACAAGGACCGCGACCTCGACATCGTCGTCAGTCGCATCCTGAACCAATTCGCGGTCTACCCGGACCCCTGGCGCAAGGAGCCGGACGGCTCGGACATGAAATTCTGCCTCATCACCGAGGACATCCCGACACGGGACTATCCAGACCGCTACCCGGACAGCAAGCTGGCGCTCAAGATCCGCAAGGCGCTCGACGAGCAGACCGATGGCGAGATTCTGGCCGGGTCGGTAGTGGAAGACGGGACCGACGCGCAGCACGAGGGCGGCGCGCTCACGGGCACCGGCGACACGCCGCCCGGCTGGATTACCGAGGCCACCATCCGCGTCGCCGAGCACTTCTATGTGGAGTACGAGCGCCGCACCAAGCTATGGGTGCCGACCAGCCAGGGCCATCAGGAGATGTGGGCCGACGAGATCCCGCCGACCGTCCAACTCCCGCCCGACGTCCTGAAGCGCGAGATCGTCACGCCGGTGGTCAAGTGGGAAGTGCTCAACGGTGAAGAAATCCTCGACGAGGAGCAGTGGCCCGGCCGCTTCATCCCGATCGTGGAAGTCGTCGGCGAGGAACACAACGTCAACGGCGAGCGGACCTTCAAAGGCATCTACACCGTGGGCAAGGACGCGAATCGGTCCTACGAGTATCACCGCTCGGCCCAGGTCGAAGCCGTGGCGCTCGCCCCCCGCGCGCCCTACATCGCCGCCGAGGGCCAGACCGAGCTCTATCCGGAGTGGGACACGGCGAACTCCGAGAATCACTCGGTCCTGGTCTACAAGCCGACGAGCCACGACGGCCATCTCATGCCCCCGCCGCAGCGCAACACGTCTGAGCCGGCGATTCAGGCGATCACCATCGCCGCGCAAGCCGCCGACCAGGACATCAAGGACATCACCGGCCGGCACGAAGCGTCCCTCGGCCAATACTCGAGCGAGCGCAGCGGCAAGGCGGTGCAGTCGCTCCAGCAGCAGGCCCAGGTCGGCAGCTCGCATTTCCTCACGAACCTGGCCGAAATCTCGATGGCCTACGAAGCGCGCATCATCGTGGACCTCCTGCCCCACATCTACGACCGCCCCGGCCGCGTCATGCGCTTGCTCGGTGAGCGCGACCAGGAGGAGTACGCGATCGTCGGCGCCCCCTTCGTCCAGACCCCGGACGGGCCGCAAGCCGTGCCGGTCCCCCCAGGCATGCCGCCGGAGGGCATGGTCGGCCAGTCGGTGCAGATGCCGGGGATGGCGAAGCCGCAGCGCACGAAACTCTACACCTTCGACGCCGACGCCGATTACACCATCGCCGTGGGCGTCGGGCCAAGCACGCAGAGCGCGAAGGACCAGAACAGCGAATCGATCCGCGCCATCATGGAAGCCGCCCCCGCCCTCGCGCCGCTCATGGCCGACCTGCTCGCCTCGCAGATGGAAGGCGACATCGCGGAGCAACTGTCGGCCCGCATCAAGGCGGTGCAGCCCGCAATCGCCAACCTGCCGGGCGACGAGGACGACGACTCGGGCATGCCGCCGGAGGCGATGGCGAAGATCCAGGGTCTCACCATGCAGTTGCAGCAGATGCAGCAGCAGCTCCAGGAGGCCATGACCGAGATTCAGACCCGGCGCAGCCAGTACCAGACGCAACTGATGATCGCGCAGGAATCCAACGCCTCCCGCGAGCGCACCGTGCTCGCCACGACGCGCACGCAACTGGCCATCGCGCAGATGAACGGCGGCGGCAAGGTGGACGTCGCCACGCTGCAGGGCGAGATCGACGCCGCGATGGGCGAGTCGCAGCAGGCGCACGACGTCCTCATGGCCCGGCTCGAGGCGTCCCTCGAAGCGCAGCTCTCCGAGGACCAGGACCAGCGTGCCGCCCGTGCCGGCGACCGCGACGAGACGCGCGCGGTGCGCGGCGACGTGCGAAAGGAATTGATGGCCGGCAGCGCGGCGAGTCGGCAGCGCGCCCTTGCCCGCGAGCAGCGCGAGGGCGACGAGCAGCGCGCGAGCCGCGACGGCGTGCGACAGGACGTGCAGGCCGAGCGCGCCGACGCGCGGAAAGGCGCCCTCGCGGCAGCCACCGACCGCCGACAGGCCCAGATCGCCGAGGCGGCCACTGGCCGGGAGGCGCGCGCGACGAAGCCGAAAGCGGCAAAAAGTTGACAGCGCCAACCGTTTGACGTGTAGAGTATGAGCCGAGCAGGGACTATGGCCGACACCCCCACCCCGATTGACGACTTCGCCGCAGCCCCCACGGTGGTCTCCGATGACGACTTCGTCATCACCGATGGCGGGCAGATCCGGGAAACGGCCGAGGAACTCCGCCACACCCTGAGTCACGACACGCCGGCCGACGTGGCGCCAGGCGACGAGACGCCCCCCGGCGAGCGCATCGAGCACGCGGACGGATCGGTCGAGTCCACCGGCGCCGGCAGCGCGAAGGCCGAGAAGGCCGAGAAGGCCACCGAGGCCGTCAGCAAGCCGAAGCGCACGGTCGAGGGGCGTGTGGCCGAACTCCAAAAGGAGATCGCCACCAGGACGCGCGAGAAGCACGACACCATCCGCGAGCGCGATGCCGCCGCCAAGGAACTCGCGGACATCCGCGCCCAATTGGCCGCCGCCCGCGAGCAGGCCCGCCCCGGCTTCCCGCGCGACACCCCCGTGGTGCCCGCCGACGCCGCCGCCGCGCCGGCCACGCTCCCGAAGAAGCCCGTCTGGAAGGAATACGACGACGCGGGCAAGGACTGGGACGTCTTCAATGACGATCTCGAGGCCTACCGCGACGCGCGCTCGGCCGCCTCGGAAGGCGTGGTGAAAGGCCACTTCGCCGCCGAACTCGCGCGCGTGCAGGCGGAGGCGGTCGCCCGCGTCGAGAGCATCGAGGCGCGCGCAGCCGAAGCCACCATCAACGCCGGCCTGCAGGCCCGCGTCGACGCCGTCAAGGCCAGCACCCCCGACTTCGCCACCGCCATGGCGGACTTGCGCGCCGCGGGGGTCGAACAGACACCGTTCATGCGCGACGTGGTGCGGATGCACCCCAAGGGCGCCGATCTGCTCTACGCGCTCGGCAAGAACGTCGAATCCGCGGCGATCCTGCAATCGCTGGACTTCTCGACGGTGATGTTCGACGCCATCATGGAGTCGGACGATCCTACGGCCGTGCTGTTGCATCTCGCGGAAAGCAGCGAGACGTTTGAACAGATTCGGTCGCTCGATTCGGCATCTGCCGGAAGGCGGATCGCCGCGCTAGATGCGCGCCTCTCGTCCTCGTCCTCGCCCGAACCCCGTGCCTCCGGCTCGCGGCGTTCCGGTACGACTGTCTCACGCGCTGCAACCCCCATCCGGCCGGTGGGCGCGAGCAGCAAGGCGTCAGTAGTGGACGACGAGGACGACGAAGGCGAATCCTTCGAGTCGTGGATGTCCCGCGAGAACAAGCGGGACGCCGATCACGGCCGTCGCTAGATCCTCCACCACCGGCACCTGTCGTCTTTCGGGCGGTTCGCAGCACGCGACTGCTCCGTAGAGGTCTGACATGTCCGTATCGAACAGTCTGGTGACGCCGGCCTGGGTCATCAAGAAAGTCACGCAGCGTCTCACCAACACGCTCCGCTTTGCGGCCAACGTGACGCGGGGCTACGACAGCCAGTACACGATCTCCGGCGCCAAGGTGGGCTATACCGTGAACGCGCGTCTGCCGCAGCGTTACATGGTCAACAAAGGCCAGGCGCTCAACCCCGTCAGCGCCAACGAAGAAGTGGTCCCGATCACCCTCACCGATCAGGCGAACGTCGGCATCGAGTTCAGCTCGGCCAGCCTCCGCATGGAAGTGGACAACTACACCGAACGCTACATCGACCCGGCCGTGGAAGCACTCGGCAATCAGATGGACCTCGACGGGCTGCAGCGGATGTACAAGCGCGTGTTCCGCACGGTGGGCACGCCTGCCGTGGTCCCCACGACCAACGCGTCCTACCTCGATGCGACCGTGAAGCTCACGGAGGGCTCGGTCCCGACCGGCCGTCTCGTGGCGATTCTCACCGCGCAGATGCACGCGTCGCTGGCGAACGCCAATCTGGCGTTGTTCAATCCCGGCGCCGTGATCTCCAAGCAGTACCGCACCGGCAAGATTGCCGGCGAAGTGCTGGGCATCAAGGAGTGGTACATCGACGAGAACGCGCCGACGCACGTGGTCGGCCCACTCGGCGGGACCCCCTTGGTCAACGTGGCGGCGGGCGCGGCCGGCGCCGCCTCCGGCGTGACGTCGCTCGTCACGGACGGCTGGACCGCCGCTGTGGCCAAGCGCCTGAACGAAGGCGACGTCATCCAGTTCGACGGCGTCTTCGACATCAACCCGATGTCGTACCAGTCCACCGGGCGGCTCAAGGACTTCGTGGTGAGCGCCGACGTCTTCTCCGACGGCAGCGGCAACGCGACGATCCCGTTCTCGCCCCCGCTGGTTTATGGCGCGAGCAACGCCTACGCGACCGCCACGGGTCGCCCGGCGGACAACGCGGCCATCACGATCTTCGGCCACGCCTCGACGCACGCGAACAAGGTCACGCGCACCGGCCTGGTGTATGACCCGAACGCCTTCACGTGCGTGATGGCGGACCTCCCCCTGCCGCAGGGCGTGTGGGTCAGCAAGCGCATCAGCAACGCGGCCATCGCCATGAGCGTCCGCTTCATCAAGGCGTACGACGTCATGACCGACCAGTCCCCGGCGCGTCTCGACATCCTGTACGGCTGGGCCGCAGTGCGCCCCGAACTCGCCGTGCGGATTCAGAGCTAGCCGACACGCCCCAGTCGCGATCGCGGCGCGCGCGGTGAGGTTCACGCCTCCCGCACGCGCCGCCTTACCCCAGTTTCCAGGAAGGACTCACGCTCATGGCTATCACTCGCACCACTCTGTCGGGCTCGGCCTCGAAGGATGCCGACACGTTCTACGTCACCTCGGCCACCGGCGCAGCCGCGGGCACGCTCATGAAGGTGAACAACGAGTACTCGACCATCGTCCGCGTGGACGGCACCGCCGTGCGCGTTCGCAGCCGCGGCCAGAATGGCGGCCGCGCCATCGCCCACGCGCAGCTCTCGCCGGTCATGTTCGCCCTCGCCGCGGACCTCGCGCCCTACATCACCGAGCACGGCGGGCTGGCCTCCGAACTCGAGGAAATCACCCTGAGCGCGGACGGGGCGATCGCGATCCCGACGCGCCACACCCGCATCAACATCATGAAGGGCTCCATTGCGGCGTTGACCCTGACGGCGCCCGGCTTGACCGTCCTCGACGGGATCGAGTTGCAGATCCACGGCGTGTCGTTGTTCGCGCACACCGTCACCCTGACCGCGGGCTTCTACGGCAACACCACGACCTCCGACGTCGCTACGTTCGCGGCCGGCGGCGGCGCGTGCTTGTCGCTCGAAACCAAGAACGGCCTGTGGGCGGTGAAGGGCGGCGGCACCATCGGCGTCACCTTCGCCTAGCGCGGTTCTCGCCAACTTGACCGGGGCCCGTGGGCGCTTCGCAGCCGCCTCGGGCGCCGGTCACTCGTCCTGTCACCCGCTGCGAACAAGGACGTTCACCAATGGCAGACAAACCCCAGCCGGCGCAGTTCCCCAAGTGGATGTTTCACGGGGATCACGGCAAGCAGCTCTTCGAGTCGCCCTCGGAAGTCGTGGGCGACGGCTGGTGCGAATCACCCGCCGAGTGCGGCCTACCCCCGGCTTTCGTGCCAGCCGAACCCGGCGGGATGGTCCTCACCCCCGTGGGCGCCACGACGCCGGACGCCGATATCCACCACGGCCTGGGCGAGATGACCCGCATGAATCGGGCCACGAAGCTGCAGCAGCCGGCCGAACTCATGACGGCGGCCCAGCAGCGCGCCGCCGTTGCCCGCACGGCCGCGAAGCGGTAAACGTGACCTCCCCGGCTGGGCGGCCCTCGTGACCGCCCGGCCGGACTCCCGTCCCAGAGAGATTCCACATGGCCACCACCGCTCGCACGCTGATCACGAATGCGCTGCGCGACCTGGCGGCCATTGGCGCACGCCAGCCGGTCTCGGCGGACGATCTCGAGTTCGGCCTGACCACGCTCAATGAATGGGTGGGCAGCCTCCGCACGCAGCGCACGGCGACGTTCATGGTGTCGCGCCACGTCCTGCCGCTCACGGCCGGCGTCGGCAGCTACACGATTGGCCCCGGCGGCGCGTTCAATCTCGACCGGCCCAACCGTATCGAAGGCGTCGGACTCGTCTTCGACCGCACCGCCGCCACCGTGACCGAGGTCAGCCTGGGCCGCCCCCTGAACCTGTCGGAGTATCAGCACGTCGTGGCCAAGGCCCAGACCTCGACGCACCCCTACGGCGTCTACTACGACTGGGGCATGGCCGCAGGCTTGGGCACGATCCGCGTCATCCCGACCCCCTCCGGCGCGGTGAGTGACCTCGTGCTCTACCTGCCGAGCCCGGTGCAGCGGTTCACCGACCTGAGCACCACCTACCACTTCCCGGACGGCTACGAGCGCGCCATCCGTGCACATCTCGCCATCGAGCTCGCCCCAGCCTGGGAGCGCGAGCCCGCCGGCGCGCTGGTGGCCCGTGCCAGCGAGGCGATGGCCGACGTGCGCCGCGCCAACCACCGGCCGCGCATCCTGAGCGTGGACGCCACGCTCCTGGGCATCTCGGGCGGCTACAACATCCGGACGGATCGCTAGCCGATGGAGTACCCGAGCTTCGTCGGCGGCTCTTACAAGGCGAACAACCCGTTTGCCGCGAACGAGCTGACCATCAACTGGTATCCCGCCCCGCTCGAGTCGGAGGGCGCGCTGGCGCGCTGGCATCTCGTGCCGACGCCGGGCGTCGCCGTCTGGCCACGGTTCGACTCCGTCGGCCTGTCTGGGCCGGGCCGGGCCTTCGGGTTGTTCAACGGGCGCCTCTTCGCCGTGCTCGGCTCCGCCTTTGTGGAGTTCGTCAACGGTCTGCCCGGCGGCATCATCTCTACCTACGGCACGATCGCCGGCACGCCTAACCGCGCGACGATGGCCTACAACGGCACCGGCGGCCATCAGATCCACATCACGGGCGGCGGCATTTCGTACATCTTCGACACCGTGTCAGGCGTCCTCACGCTCGCCACCAACCAATCCCCGAGTGGCATGGCGTCGAGCACGGCCATGCTGGACGGCTACTTCTTCATGCTCGACCAAGCCGCGAACACCGTGTATCAGTCGGCGTTGCTGGACGGCAACCTGTTCAACTCGCTCGACAAGGCGCAGCGCATCGTGGCGGATGACCCGTGGCGCCAGATCGGCGTCCTCGGCAAGGAACTCTTCCTCCTCGGCCAGTACACGTCGGAGGTCTGGTACGGGGCCGGCACGTTCCCCTTCACGATCGCGCCGCACCCGTCCGGCGCGATCGAGATTGGCATCGCGGCCGACTTCTCCCTGGCGAAGGTGGGCAGCAGCCTGTTCTGGCTGGCGCAGACGCGGAACGTGCGGGCGCAGGTCGTGCAGGCCGACGGGTTGCAGCCGCAAGTCGTCTCCGACTTGGCGGTGCAGGCCGCGATGGGGCGCTACGCCCGCATCGACGACGCGATCGGCTTCGCCTTCGCGGACGTAGACGGCCACGAGTTCTACGGGTTGACGTTCCCCTCGGGCGACACGACGTGGTGCTACGACCTCATGACGCGCCGCTGGCACGAGCGCCGCACCTGGTATGCGGAGCAATCCCGCTGGGGCTGCTGGCGCCCGCTCTACCACGCCCGATTCGATGGCCAGAACCTCACGCTCAGTCTCGACAGCCCCGACCTGCTGCAGCTCGTGGACACGCTCGGGACCGACCTCGACCGCCCCGTGCGCCGCGTCCGGCAGGCGCCGCACGTCACCAACCAGCTCGAGCGCATCTACTTCTCGCGGTTCCGGCTGCATCTCTACGCCGGCCAGGGCGCGATCAGCGGCCAGGGGACCGACCCCATGATCGAGCTCCAGGTCTCCAACGACGGCGGCGAGACGTTCTACTCGGAGGGCTACTCCGGCGCCGGCCGGCTCGGGGAGTACGACCGCTTCCCGGAGTGGGCGCGCTTGGGCTCCGCAGAAAATCGCCAGTTCCGCATCGAGACCACTGACCCCACGCCCTGGCGCATCGTCGGCGCCTACCTGGACGCCAAGTAGCCATGAGTCACGTGCCGCCCTTCCCGAGCCGCGACGACGTCATCACCACCCAGGCGCCGCGCAACCGCTTCACCAAGCGGATCGCGGACTGGCTACAAGCCGTGGTCGATAGCGTCGAGACGCTCGACACGCGCGCGTCGAGCCTCGTCGCGCAGGACGCCGCGCTGCTCATGGCCGATGTCGCCCTGGTCGCCGCTGTGGCGGCGTTGCAGCCCGCGACCGGCGTCTGGACCCCGGCGCTCACCTTCGGCGGCGCCGCGGTTGGTCTGACCTACTCCGACCGCGGGGGCTGGTGGGCGCGTCTCGGCAACGTCGTCACGGTGAGCGGCCGCATTATCCTGTCGGCGAACGGCAGCAGCACGGGCACGGCGACGGTCGCCGGACTGCCGGTCGCGGCGATGGCCGCCACGCCCAATCCGAACTACACGGGCGCCGTGCTCTCTGGCGCCATGGTGGGCCTGACCTCCGGCGTGCTCGCCCGCGTGCAAGGCGGCAGCACGGTCATCGACCTGCTCGACACGGGCACCACGGGCGTGGCCGTGCTCGACGAGTCCAACTTCGGAGCGACGAGCGTGCTCACGTTCGCGTTCTCCTACTTGGTGCAGCCGTGACGACCATCCGCCACGCCGAACCGGCCGACCTGGCGCGCATCGTGGAGATGGGCGAGACGTTCGTCGCGTCGTCGCACTTCCAGGATCTGGGCCCCGCCGACCCGCACCGGATCGCGGCGCTCACGCGGACGCTGGCCCAGCACCCCGACGGGTGCGTCTTCGTGGCCGAGGTCGAGGGCCGCGTCGTCGGGATGCTGGCCGGGCACATCCCCGTGCATCCGATGCTCGACGTGGTCATGGCGTCCGAGCTGGTCTGGTGGGTGGACGTCGCGCACCGCACCGGCCGTGTTGGGCTGCGCCTCCTGACCGCGTTCGAGGGCTGGGCGCGGGACCACGGCGCGTCCCATGTGCAGATGATCGCGCCGAACGAGAAGGTGGCGGCGTTCTACGACCGCCTCAAGTTCGAGCGCGTCGAAATTGCGTACGCGCGGAGGGTGTGAAATGGGTGTAGCCACGTCGATTGTCGTCGGGGGGATACTGTCCGCAGGCGGGGCGATCGGATCGTCCAAGATCAACGCGAGCGCCGCCAGACGCGCGCAGCGGTCGCAAGAACGCGGGAATAGCGCCGCGATGTCGATGGAGGAGCGCGCCGAGGCGGGCCGCCTCGAGGAAGCGCGCCGCGTCGAAGATCAGAACCAGCGCAACTGGGAAGTGGAACAGTCGCGCGAGCAAGAGCGGTATCAGCGTGGCCGGGACGACTCAAGCCGCGCGGAAGCCGCCGACAGCGCCCGCTGGTCGTGGGACCAGCGCCGCCGCGAGCCCTACCGATCCGTGGGCCGTGGCGCCGTGCGCTCGCTGGCCGACCTCGCGGGCATCCAGGGCATCGAGGGCGAGGCCGCCCCAGACTTCTCGCAGGGCTGGGATGCCGCGTCGATGTCGCCGCAGCAGACCACGCCTGGCTTTACCCCGCCGCCGCCCGGCCCGCGCAGCCTCCCAGGCGACCCGCGCATCGTCTCTCGCGCGCCGGGCTCGATCTGGAATCCGACCATGGCGGATCTCGTGACGGAGCGCCAATAGATGAACACGATGGACACGCTGGGCCTGAGTCCGGAGCACGCCGACCGCTGGGCCTACGACCGGCTGTTGAAGCGCCCGCAGCCGCCGCAGCAGCCCTACGGCGCGCCGCCGATGGCGCCGCCGATGGCCGCCCCCAACACCGTCGTCCCGCCGACGTCGCCCGCCCCGCCGCTCGCCGGCGCGCAGACGAGCTACACCGGTGGCGGGATGACGCCGAACGCCGGCGCGAGTCCGCGCGACCCGCGTATCGATGCGACGGCGGACGAGCAAGCCGCGTGGGACCGCGAGTACGCGGCGCTCCCGCCTGGCGGGTCGATGAATCGTCAGCGCCCCGGATCTGGCGCGTTGGCTGGCGGAGGCACGCCGGGATCAGGCTTTGGCCCAGGCGGGGCATCCAATCCCGGGTACCGCGGCCCTGGCAGCCCGGGATACAACTACGGCAACAACCCGCCCCCGGGCACGCCCCCGGGCACGTCTCCGTCGGGACGGACCACGCACGCCTACACCGGCGGCGCCTTGGACTACTACGGCACCGGCGACATCCAGAACGTCGACCACATCACCCGCGGCGACGTGGGAGTGACGGCTGGCTTCACCGAGGTCGGGCTCAACGGCGACCTGAGCGTCCGGGGCAGCAACACGATCAAGAACGTCAACGGCCGGTTTTTCAGCAACCTGCCGGCCAAGCCCTCAAGCATCCCGATCTTGTTGGCGAAACCGGAGTTCCGCGCGCTCTTCCCGAACGCCAAGCAAGTGGGCTTCGACAAGATCGATTACGGCGACGGCAAGGCGGTCGACGTGCTCGAGAAAGCCGACCCGAACACCGACACGGCCACGGCGTGGGCCTGGATGCCGGAAAGCACCGCCGTGTCCCCGACGGCGGGCAGGGGCTACGCGACCTGGCTATCAGCGCAGGCGCCCCCGGTACCCCCGGGCACGCCCCCGGGCACGCCGCCTGGTGGTCCTGGCGGTCCTGGCGGCGACGGCATCAGCGACGAAGCGCGGCGTCTCCTCGCCCGCGACCAGCAGCAGCGCCCGAATCTCTCGGATCTCGGTATCTAGGACGGTCCCCTCATGGCCTACCCCAACGCACAAACGTCCTATGGCTCCACGGCGCCCACGGTGGCGCCCACCGGGGCATCCACGGTGGCCGGCGGCGTCACGGTGTCACACGCGAACCCGGGCATGAGCACCGCCGGGCCGAGGCGGACGCCCACCGGGCCGCCCGTCTCCGTCGGCGCCACCCCTGGCGCACCGAGCAGTTGGCAGTTCCAGGGCATCAACCCCACCGACTCACGTACTGGGCTCCAGACGTTCGAACATCTCAGCGGCATCCAGGGCACGCCCCTGACGACCGCGCAGCAGCAAGAGGCGGCCCAGCACATCAACTACACCGATCCCACGGGCGCGGCGTCGATCACCGGCGAGAACTACAACCGGCTCATGCAGCTCGCCGCGCAGCGGTCCGGCGGGGCCTACAACCCGTACGCGGCCCCGGCGTCGACGGGCGGGCCGGATCCCTACCCCACCGAGGGGCCACTGAACCCTGACCCCTACCCCACGGCGACCGTCGAACCCGCGCCGACGATCAACGCCCCGCGCTACCAGCAGCAGCAGTTCACGCCGCCGACGTTCGATGAGATGGTCGCCAACGACCCGACCTACGCGCGCCGGCTCGGCGAGGGCCTCGGCGCGATGGAGTCGCGCGCCGCCGGCCGGGGGATGCTCGGCACCGGCACGCATCTCCGCGACCTCAACACCGCCGCGCAGGACTACGCCTCGAACGAGTTCCGGAGCTTCTACGACCGCCGGGCCGGCGAGTATGGCGTGAACGCGGGCGAGCGCCGGTTCGGCCACGAGGCCGACGCTTCCGCCACGCAGACCGAGTACGCGCCCCGCTTGCTGTCATGGAACCGCCAGCAGGACGAGAACTCGACCGGCCGGCAGATGACCTACGATCGGAACTGGCAGCGCGAACTCTACGGCCGCGACGACGCCTGGCGGCGCTCGCGCGCGGGCGAAGACGATAGCCGCTTCCGCAACCAGGACATGTGGCGCTACCGCGACGAATCCGAGTCGCGGCGTCGCTTCCTGGCCGAACTCGGACAGCGGTAGAGGGTTCTCATGGGCATCGGACCGTATCAGGCGCGACCCTACGACAACAGCCGCGGCATGTCGCGGATGGCCGACCTCGCGCTCCACCGAGGCGAGATCGAGGCCGAAGGCGCGCTCCGATCCGGCCAAGCGTGGGCGAGCGGCGTGCAGCAGGTCGGCCAGATCGCCGGCAGGACGATGGCGGACTTGGCCGAGTACCAGGACCAGAAGCCGATCCGTGACGCCGAACGGCAGCGGGCGAACGAGTCCCTGCAGAACAGCCGTCGCAAAGGCGAGTTCAACGAGGCGTTGAAGGAGGCTGGGACCAGGCCGCCCGACGAGGCGATCGAGTTCTTGCGGACGCGCGGCTTCGCGCCTGAAGCGTCGGAGATGGCGAAGGAGCTGGCCGAGACGCGGAAGCGCGCCATCGACACCAGTGTGGCGAACCTCGCGCTGACCAAGGGGACGCTCGATCAGGCCCTCACGTTGCTCGGCAGCGTGCGCGAGGCCCCGGACCCCGGGGCGGCCTACGCGCAGTCGCTCCCGAAGATCCAGGAGATGGTGGGCGCCGATCTCGCGCAGAACCTCCCCAAGACGTACGACCCCGCGAGCCTCGACAGGGTGATGGCGTGGGGGATGTCCACGACAGCGACGCTCGACAACAACGCGAAGTTGCTGGCCCAGACGCGGACGACGTTCAAGGATGCGGCCGACCGCGAGGATCACTTCACGAAGTCCCTGAGCCAATATCTTCCCACCGTGACGACGGCGGCCGACTGGACGGCCGGGCTCCGCTCGGCCGAAGAAGCCGGCGCCCCCAAGATCGCGCTGGACAAGTTCGCGGCCACCTACTCGCCGGAGGCCGCGGCGCGGGCCGCACAGTTGACCCAGCCCCGCCGGGCAGACGCCCCGTTGGGGAGCGCCGCGGACATCATCGCGGGCGAACAGACGCGTCTGGGCCGGGATCTGAACACGGACGAGAAGCTGGCGCTCGTGCGCCGGCAGGGCACCGCGGATCGCGCGCCGAGTACCGCCGGTGCCGGCGGCTTGACGCAGGTGCAGATCAACGCCGCGACCGGCCGCCGAGACACCGCGATCGCGGCCCTCAACCGGGAACGCCGCGACGCCGACGCCACGCTCACCGACGACATGTACGGCGACGAGCTCCACCGCATCGAAGCGAGCTACGCCCAGCAGATCGGCCAGCCGCCGCCGCCGCCGCGCCTTGGCGTGCAGCGCGGCGAGCCCGGCGCCCAGTCGTCCGCCGAGATGTCCTTCGAGGAGCAGCAGAACCAGGACTCCACCAGCATGGCGGACCTCGCGACCGCCCCGCCACTCCGCGCCGCCGGGGGCGGGGCCCCACGCCGGCTACCCGGATTCCCGCAGAGTGACCCCTCGAACGCCGCCGCCCCGCCACCGGCGCGGCCCTCGGCGCCCCTCGGTGCGGCGCCCGCCACCGCCGCGCGTCCGCCGGCTCCACGGGCGCAGGCGGCACCGCCTTCGGCTTCCGGCCAGATCACCGTCCAGACGCTCCCAGACGGCAAGTTCGCGGTGAAGCTGAACGGTCAGCGGATCATCGCCAAGAGCAAGGCCGAGCTTGACAAGTTCCTGAAGGCCAGCGGCTACGAGATGTCGAAATAAGCCATGCCGACCCGCCCACTTGACCCGTTCGACGTGGCTCGATCGATGGGACTCGCCGTCGAAGACGACACGCCGACGCTTGAGACGCACGACCAGGACTGGCAACGCCAGTCGATCCTGGCTGGCACGGCTGAGATGCGCCCGCCGACGCCGCGGCCTGCGGCGCGGACGCCGCGTGTGGACCCGTTTGATGTGGCCAGGACGATGGGACTCACCATCGAAGAGGACACGCCAGACCCCGACCCGTTCGATGTGGCTCGATCGATGGGGCTCACCATCGAAGAGGACACTGATACACTCTCGCTAGATGCCGCGCTGCCTTCCGGGCCGACTCGTGCCGACGATCCTCGCCGCGCTCTACCTGCTGCTGGTGTAGACGAGCCGACGTTCCAGGCGTGGTACGGCCAGCGCGCCAAGACGCTCGGCCTCGACCCCAACCCCGACGCCCCCGAGCAGTCCTACGACTACCGCGCCGCCTTCGCGGCCGGCGCCGAGCCAGGGCCGGACGGCCACTGGCCATCGGCGTTCAAGAAGCCCGGACACCCCAACGAGGTCGTGGGCGGCTTCAATACCCGCACCGGCGCGCGCGTGCCTGGCACGCCCCGCGCGTCTCGAGACGATCTCGTGCGCCTGGGCTGGGAACCGGACGCGGCGGCCCGTCTCGACGCGACCCAGGAGCCGAGCGCCGCCAAGTCGATGGGCGACATCATGGGCCAGGCGACGGGCATCAGCCGCGCCCCAGAGCCCCGTGGCGCCCTGGGGACGTTGGCGGACTTCGGCATGTCCTTGCCGCGTCGCCTTGGCGTTGACCCAGTCATCAGCGCGGTGAAGGGTGCCATCGGCGCTGTGAATGTGCCGGTGGGATTGGCGGACATCGCGACCGGCGGTCGTGTGGGTCAGTTCCTCGAAGAGACGATCGGCTTCCGCCCCGCCGAGGCCACGAAGATCCTCTCGTCCTGGTATTCCAAGAAGCAGCGCGAGGGCAGCGCGGCCGTGCAGGCGGCTGATGGTGTGCTCGCTACCGCCGTGGCCGCACTCTCGAACCCCGGCGTGGTCGCAAACACGGTTGTCGAGTCGGCGCCCATGATGCTGGCAGGGGGGGCTATCGGTCGCGCTATTCCGTACGCGAGTGCCGGTGTACGTGGCGCGCTCGGGGAGGGCATCGCCTCTGCCGGGAGCGCGGCTTCACACACCAGGGAAGGTTCCGAGGATGGCCGTCTCACGGTGAAGCAGTCCGCCCTCGCCGTCGCGACAGGCGCGGCGACGACCACATTCGGCCTGCTCGGCAATCGCATCGCGCAGTCGCTCGGTATCGCCGACATCGACACCATGATCGCCGCTGGTGCGGCCAGTCCTGTCGCCGCTCGTGGGCTGGCTACGCGTGTGGCGCTCGGCATGGTGCAGGAAGGTGTCCTCGAAGAGCTGCCGCAGTCGATCTCCGAACAGCTCTTGGCGAACGTCGCTCAGGACCGACCGATCCTTGAAGGCGTGGACGAGTCCGCCGTGCTCGGCCTGTTTTCCGGTGCTGTGATGGGCGGCGGCGCGAACATCCGCCGTCCTCGCACGGCCGCCGGCGCCCCGCCAGCGCCGCCCCTGGCCGACCTCGCATCAGAGGCGCCGCCGGCCGGCCCGTCACCCGCTCCCGTCGACGTGCCGCCGGTGGCTCCACGCGGAGCGCCGCCCGCGTACGTGCCGACCGACCTAGAGACGCGCAACGTGCGCCGGCTGATGGCCGAGCCCGGCCGCACCACGATCAGCATCAACGATGTGAGCAGCGCCACGGCCATGCGCCCGCGTGAGGCAGGCGCCGCGATCGACCAGCTCGAGCGCGAAGGGCTTGTCACTCCGACGTCGCAGGCGGGCACCTACACGCTCACGCAGCCGGCGCCAGCCGCAGAGGCACCGCCCGCGACGATGCGCGACGCCCTCGGGCCGCTGCCGCCAGGAGTGAGCGCCGAACAAACGCAGCAGTTGACGGCGCTCGGCTATGCGCCTGAACGCGTGGCGGCGATGACGCTGCCCGAGGTGCAGGAGGCGCTCCGGACGGGCACGCCTGCCGTGGAGCGGCGTCAACAGCCCCGCGGCCTTGTCGCCCCAGCCATCGCTGACCCGATGAGCCCTGAAGGGCTTGTGGCGCTTGGCACGGAGTTCATGGAGAACCCTGCGCGGCAGGCGGATGTGGCGTCGATGCGGACGGCCACGCGAGCGGAGGCCCCGCCGAGAGAGGCGACGACTCCGGAAGTGCTCGACGCCGCGCCGGAAGACCGCCAACGTGTCGCGGGCACACGTCCTGAAGTCCTGGACCGGGAACGTCCTGACCTCGGCATCGACGCGCGAGGCCAAGAGATAGAGGCGCAGGAGCCCATCCCGCGCCAGTCCTACGAGGACGACACACGCTGGGAGGACTGGAAGGCGGGCGACACCCTCAAGCTCGTGGATGGCCGTATCGTCACCGTGGCTCGGGCCGCGGCCGATCCCTTCTCCGGTCTTCAGGTCACGCTCGACGGTCGTCGCTGGTCCGTCAACCAGGAGCTTGTCGAGGGGCGGGTGGATGCGGTTCCGACCGCGGCCACTACGTCCAAGGCCCCCTCGGAGACGACCACCGACCTGTTGGCGGTGCTCCAAGAAGAACAGGACGCAATGCGGTCAGGGGCGTCGACTGCGACCCTGAAAGAGATCCGACAGCGCATCAAGCGGATCACCGTGGCGCGCGATGCCGCCGCGTCAGCGACACCGAACCAAGCGGAGACGCCCGCGCTGAAGGTCAAGGTCGGCACACGGGTCACGACGCGCCACGGCGCGGCGACGGTGGCACAGATCGCTGATGGTAAGGCGAAGCTGCAGTTTGCGTCCCCGACGAGAACATCAGGAGCGTCGACCTGGGTAGACGCGATGTCCCTCAAGCCGTTCGAGCCGGCGCTGGCCGAGAGCACCCCTGCGCCAGTGCCGGACCCCAAGCCCGCCGCGGAGATGACTGACGAGGAAATGGCGGCCGAGATTCGCGCCCGGTTGACGCGGGAAGCGGAGGCCGAGGCGCCGGTCGCGAAGCCTACCAAAGGGGGCCCGCCGCGGAAGACGCGCGCGCCCAAGGCTGACCCCGCCGAGACGCAATGGGCGGAGGTGCTTGCGTCGGCACGCGCCGTGGACCCGGACGTCGACGAGACGGACCTGCGGGACGAGTACGACTTCCGCGAAACGCGAGCCTGGGACGAGGCGAAGGATGCCGCCGACGCCGGCACGCTGGTGCTGCTCAAGGAAATCGCGTCCCTGGGCGGCCTCCACGAGAAGCAGGGCGGACAGGTCGAGGAGCTGTTCCGGCTCCGTCAGGGGCAGGCGTTCGGGGCGGTCGGCGGCGTCAGGGGCGTGCTCTCGATCGACCCGAAGCGTGGCCTCGCGCTCGACGACATGCTCGATCAGTTGCGCGGCGATGGCCGCTTCAATCAGATCGAGACGACCGACGACATTCTCGAGTTCATCAACACGGTCCAGATCAAGGGCGTGCCCAAGCCCACGCCGTCGCTCACGGCGCTCGGCGTCACTCCCGCGACCGCGTGGTGGAAGAATCGCCAGCGGCCCGAGGCGGACCCGGATGCAGGCTTCGCCAACGACAGCGTCGACCCCGGCAAGGGCGACATCAGCTTCGACGGAGACGCGGCCCCAGCCGCGCCTGACGTCGCGCCCACGGACGCCACCACGGCCCCTGGCGTCTGGGCGCCGTTCGCGATTGCCCGCGGGACCGAGGTCCAGATCCGGGACAACACGGAACGCGCGTCGATAGAACTCAAGTTCGACGGCAAGCCGGACGAGACGGTGCGGGCGGCGCTCAAACGGGAGGGGTTCCGATGGTTCGGCCCCTCCAAGACCTGGTATTCCAAGGCGAAGGACCGACGGGCACGGGCTGAACGCGCACTGAACGTCACGCCCGCGCCGGCCGCGCCGGCCGCGCCCGCCGAGCGTCCCGTGTCGTCACAGGACGCGCCGGTCACGCTGATCATCAAACCGCTGTTCGGATCTGACGAGACGAGCACGGTCACGGTCGGCGGTCCCGCCACGACGTGGGGCCATGCGGCGAAGATGTCGCCAGGCGCCGAAATGGACTGGTGGGCGAACGCTACTGAGGAACTCGGCGCGGTGCGCGCCAGGGCCGGCGCCATCGGTGCAGGCGTCGTCCTGCGCGTGGACAGCGGGAGCTTCACGCGCGTCTTGGTGTTCGAGCCCGACAACGGCGGGGGCCGGCAGGTCAAACTCGGCGCCGCGCAAGTCGAACCCGCATGGCGCGACGGCAAACTCGTGCCGGAGCAGCCGCGGGAGGCCGCGAAGACGCCGAGCAAGACGGGAAAGCCCCCCACGGCCTGGGACGCAATCGGCACCAACGCGGTTGGGCAGACCATCTACGAGGATGAGCGCGGCGTGCGCTCGTACGTCGAGAACGGCGTGCGGCAGACCGAAGCGGTGGCGCTGGCGCCGACGCGCGGCGGGACATCCAGAACTGGACCGACGCCACGGTCCTCGAGCCGGGCGACCGACTGGACGCTGCTGAAGGTGCATCCGTCCGTGGTCGACACGCGCGCCGACCTCGCCGAGGAAGCCGGCGCGCAGCAGCGCATCGCCACGAGCCGCGCCGAGTCGCAGGCCGCCAGCAAGGCCGCGCTCGCGGAGAAGAAGCCGGTCACGCCGCAGATCACGCCCGCCAGGGCGCCAGACGCCGCCGCCGCCGCGCCGGCCGTCGACGCCAAGGCCGCCGCGCGCGCCGCGCGCCGCGCCGCGGTGCAGGGCGAGATTGACTCCGCCGTCGCCGGCATCAAGGCCGAGCTTCGCAAGTCGGGCTCGACGCTGAGCAGCGGCCTGCCGGTCCCCTCTGACGTGCTCTTGGTGCAGACGGTCAAGCTCGTGCGCGCCTACACCAAGGCCGGGATCATCGACGCACAAGAAGGCTGGGAGAACTTCCAGGAGGATCTCGGCGCGCTTGCGGCGCAGGCTCGCCGGGCGTTCACGATGGCCTGGGGGATGGTCCACGGCGTGGCCGAGCCCACCCTTGCGGATCTCGGCCCGCAGGCGCAGACTCAGGGAGAGGCACCCAATGACGCAGCCCGCGAAGATACCGCCGCCGCCGCCGATGAGCCCGCAGGCCAAGGAGATGGCCCGCCAGATCCGCGTGGACGCACTACAAGCGGGGATGAGCCCGGATCAGGCGAGGGAATTGGCGGCGTACACGATGACGCCGGCCGACCCCGAGGATCTGACGCCGTACGAGGGACCGCTGGAACCGACTACCGAATAGCCGACGACGAAGCGGTCGGCGCCGGCACGCCCTCGGTCAAGATCCGCAATAACCTGGCGGCAATCGCGCTACTGAAGCAGATCGAGGCCGAGCGCCGCGACGCCACGCCAGACGAACAGACGATCCTCGCCCAGTACGTCGGCTGGGGCGGGCTCAATGAGGCGTTCCACTACGGCACCAAGACGTACACGGCGCTCCAAGAGGCGCTGACCGACGAGGAATACGGCGCCGCTCGCGCGTCCACGCCGAACGCGCACTACACGTCGGTCCCGGTCGTGCGCGCTATGTGGGCCGCCGTGGAACGGCTCGGCATCACCAGTGGCCGCGTGCTCGAGCCGTCGATGGGCGTCGGCAACTTCTACGGGGCGATGCCGGATGCGCTGCGCGCGTCCACGCTGCGCGGCGGTGTGGAGCTCGACACCATCACCGCCCGCATCGCCAAGGTGTTGTACCCCGAGACGGACGTGCAGGCGCGCGGATTCGAGTCCGCCCGGCTCCCGGACGGCTTTTTCGACCTCATCATCAGCAATGTGCCGTTCGGGGACTATGCCGTCCATGACTCGGCGTTCCGCGGCAGGCCCAAGGCGCTCAGGTCGTCCATTCACAACTACTTCTTCGCCAAGGCGCTCGACAAGACGCGCCCTGGCGGGCTCGTGGCGTTCATCACGTCGCGCTACACGATGGACGGCAACACGGCCGAACATGCGACTGTCCGCGACTATCTCGCCACGCACGCGGACCTGATCGGCGCGGTGCGACTCCCAGACTCCGCGTTCAAGGCGAACGCGGGCACGGAAGTCGTCACTGACATCCTCTTCCTGCGTCGGCGCACCGCGGACCTTCCTGCGAAGGGGGAAGCATTCACACGGTTGGCCGAGAGCGGCGTCGAAGACCCCAACAGCGGCCAACCGATCAAGATCAACGAGTACTACGTGGCGCACCCCAGGATGGTCGTGGGCCTCCACACCGCCGACGCCAAGATGTGGCGCGGCGGCGGCTACAACGTGAAGCACGAGGGGGGCGACTTCGAGGCCGATCTCCGCGCGGCGCTGAACCGATTGCCAGCCAACGCCATCACCTACGACGAAACGCCGACCAAGGCCGCCACTGAAGACGCCCGCCGCGAGTCGGTGCCGGCCCCGGAGTTCGTCAAGCAAAATGCCTTCGTCCAGCAGGATGGCCGGCTGTGGGTGAAGCGTGGCGACGAGATGGAGTCGGTAGACGACCTCCCCGACGCCACCAAGGCGCGGATCGTCGGCATGATGGGCGTGCGCGGGGCGGCGAGGTCCACCATGCGCGCCATGCTCTCGCCCGAGGCCACCGACAGCGCGATCGTTGCCGCGCAGAAGACGCTGAACACGGTCTACGACGCCTTCGTCAAGAAGTTCGGGCACCTGAACGACCGTGCCAATGAAGAGGCGTTCGACGAAGACCCGGATCTTCCGCTGCTGATGTCCCTCGAGAAGACCCACGGCCAGGGGAAGCCGCCGACCAAGGCCGCTATCTTTACCAGGCGCACGCTGTCGCCCCGGAAGGACGTCACGTCGGCCGAGTCGCCAAAGGAGGCCCTCCTTGTCTCGCTGAACAACACCGGGCGCGTCGACCTGTCGTTGATGGCGCGGTTGACCAGTCAGTCAGAAGACACGGTTGCGGATGCGCTGGCGGGGATCATCTACCAGACGCCTGGCGGCGTGTGGCTGACGGCCGACGACTACCTGTCTGGCCCCGTGCGGCAGAAGTTGGCCGAGGCCGAGGCCGCGGCAAAGATCGACCCCAAGAAGTTCCAGGCGAACGTCAGCGCGCTCACCGCGGTGCAGCCGACGGACCTCGCGCCGGTGGACATCGACGTGCGGCTCGGGTCGGCCTGGGTTCCCCCCGAGGTCTACAGCCAGTTCGTGACAGAACTCCTCGAAGTCCGTAGAGACGGCTTCCGCATCACCTATGCCGCCCCGCTGGCGGCGTGGAAAGTCGACCCGACCTACGCCAAGGGCACCAAGAACACCGCCGCCAATGAAACCAGGTGGGGCACCCCGGAGATCCTCGGCCACACGCTGATCGAAGAGGCCATGAATCTCAAGCTGCCGACCATCTACCAGAAGGACGGCGAAGGGAAATCGTCGGTCAACCAGGAACGCACCGTGGCCGCGCGGGAGAAACAGCAGGCCATCAAAGACGAGTTCGCCAAGTGGATCTGGAAGGACACCGCTCGCGCCACCATGCTCGCGGACATCTACAACCGCGACTTCAACAACCTCCGGCTGCGGTCCTACGACGGGTCGCACTTGCAGTTGCCCGGGATGTCCGCCGAGTTGACGCTGCGACCGCACCAGAAGACCGCGATCTGGCGCGTGCTGCAGTCCGCCAACACGGGACTCGGTCACGTCGTCGGCGCCGGGAAGACATTCGAGATGATCGGCGCGGCTATCGAGTTGCGCCGGCTGGGGATGTCCCGGAAGCCGATGATTGTGGTGCCGAACCACCTTGTGTCGTATTGGGGCGCGGAAGTGCTGCGGATGTATCCCACGGCCAACGTGCTCGTGGCCACCAAGGCCGATTTCGCGGGCGGGCAACGCCAACGCTTCATGTCGCGCATCGCCACCGGCGATTGGGACGCCGTCATCGTGGCCCATCGGTCGTTCGAGTTCCTGCCGATCTCAGACGAGGCGTTCAACGACTACTTGAAGGACCAGATCGCAGAGTACGAGAGCGCCATCGCCGACGCAGCGGCCGCCACCGGAAAGAAGTCGGCGAGCGTGAAGCAGATGGAGAAGGCGAAGAAGAACCTCGAGGCGCAGATCCGCGACCAGCGAGACGTAGAGGACCAGGACAAGACGCTGACGTTCGAGGAACTGGGCGTGGACAGCCTCTTCGTCGACGAAGCGCACATGTTCAAAAACCTCCAATTCGCCACGAAGATGACGCGCATCGCCGGCCTGCCGACCACGGGCTCCGATCGCGCCTTCGACATGCGCTTGAAGGTGCTGCACATCCAGCGCCTCAAGGGCCGCACCGTGTTCGCGACCGGCACGCCGCTGAGCAACACGATGGCCGAAATGTTCACGATGCAGCGGTACCTGCAGCCGGACGACATGCGCGCGTCGGGCATGGCGCACTTCGACGCCTGGGCACAGCAGTACGGGTCGGTCGTGGTGTCACAGGAACTCGCCCCCGAGGGCACCGGCTACCGCTCGCGCACCCGCTTCGCCCAGTTCTCGAACCTCCCCGAGCTGCTCACCATGTTCCGGCAGGTGTGGGACATCGTCACGGCCAAGGACGTCAAACTTCCCACGCCGAGAATCAAGGGCGGCACGCCGGAAGTGGTCGCCGTGGAGCCGAGCGCCGCCATGAAGCGGCTGATGCAGAGCCTTGTCGTGCGTGCGGCGGCGCTCCGCGGAGAACCGGTCACGGTCAACGGACTGACCTTCACGCCAGCGAAGCCCGATGCCAAAGACGACAATATGCTGATGGTCACAGGGGACGGGCGCAAGGCGGCGCTCGACATGCGGCTACTCGGCCTGGGCTCGCCGCTCGAGGCGTCCACGAAGGTGCGTGCGGCCGTCACGCGCATCTCGGACATTTACAAGGCGAACACGCGCCGCAAGGGCGCCCAGCTCGTGTTCCTAGATCAAGGCACGCCAGGAAAGAAGAAGGGGAAAAGCTTCAACCTCTACGCCGACTTGCGCGATCGGCTCGTTCGCGACGGTATCCCGCGCGACCAGATCGCGTTCATCCACGACGCCAAGAGCGACGACGACAAGCTCGCGATGGTCGAGAAGGTCAACACGGGCGAGGTCCGTATCCTCATCGGGTCGACCGAGAAGATGGGCGCCGGCATGAACGCGCAGAAGAAGCTCGTCGCGCTCCACCATCTCGACGTGCCGTGGCGCCCGTCAGACATTGAACAGCGCGAGGGGCGGATCATCCGCCAGGGCAACGAGTTCTACGACGCCGACCCAGAGGGCTTCGAGGTCGAAGTGCTCCGCTATGTCACCAAGGAGTCCTTTGACGCCTACTCGTGGCAAACCCTCGAGAGCAAAGCCAGGTTCATTGAGCAGGCCATGCGCGGAGACATCACGGTCCGCAGGGCCGACGACGTTGATGGCGGCGCGCTCACCTATGCCGAAGTGAAGGCGCTGGCGTCCGGCAATCCAATGGTGATCGACAAGGTGAAAGTCGATGCCGAGTTGCGGAAGCTCGAGTTGCTGGAATCCGCGCACAAGCGGGAACGGTGGCTCACCCAGCGGGAGGCCAGCGACCTCCCGGAACGTATCGAGGGAATCACGCGGACGCTGGCCGGCGTCAAAGCGATCCTCGCCGCCCGCAAGATCCCGGACACGTTCACCATGACGATTGGCGGCACGACGTTCGACAAACGAGACGAGGCTGACAAGGCGTTTGTCAAGGCCACCGACAGCGCGCCCCAGGTCGCCCGCGTCATCGCCACCTACGCCGGGCTGAACATCAGCGCCAGGCGATACAGGGGCGAAGGCTCGGGCGGCACGACAGTGAACATCCTATCGGTGTACTACGGCACAGGCAGCCACCGCGAAGACACCGGCGACACCGTGCGGTCGATTGAGTTCTCGGTGAAGCACCGCGTCGAGGAACGGATCGACTCGCTCGAAAACGAATTGCAAGAGGCGCAGAAGAAGAGCGCCGACGTGGCGGCGTTGCTGGCGGAGCCGTTCGGGAAGACGGCCCGCATGGCCGAACTCGTCATCGAACAGAAGCGGCTGGCCGCGTTGCTGAGCCTCGACGTCAAGAGCCAGACGCTCGCCTCAGATGTCGAAGACACTGGCGGCGCCACGACCGGCACGTCCGAAGACGCGGCCATCGGCGTGTTCGCCCAGAGGAATCCCAGCCAGCGTGTGAGCCTGCCCGTGGCGCTGGTGCCAGTGCGTCAGGCGGCGCCACTCGCGACGATTCAGGGCGATGTCGCACTACCGGAACTGGTGATGTTCGCCCGCGAGCTTGCGCGCGACGTGCGCGTAGTGCGCGGGTTCCGCAACGCGCTGTCGGGGGCGAAGCACCGATCGGGGCACCTGATCTTCACCGCGGACCTGTTCAAGCCCGAGAACGTCGGGCAGTTGGCACAGATCGTCGCCCACGAAATAGGCCACCTAGTGGACTACCTCCCGACCATGACGATGAAGCGCGGCAACGTCCTCGGACGGCTGCGAACGCTCCACCGCTTCATGAAAGCCAGCTACACCGACGCTGATGGGCGCACCGTGACCAACCTCAAGGTGCGGAACGAACTCAAGAAGCTCTCCGCTGCATGGCGCCCCTGGCCGGACGCCCACGACGAGAAGTACCGCGCCTACCGGGACAGCGCCAAGGAGCTGTACGCCGACGCCATCAGTGTGCTGTTCAACAACCCCGAGCAGTTGAAGTGGCACGCGCCGACGTTCTATCGGGAGTTCTTCGCCAACCTGGACCAGAAGCCGGACGTCAAAGCCGCCTACTTCGGGCTGCAAGAGTTGCTGTCGGGCACACGCGAGGAACTGATTGCCCGCCGCCGTCTCGGCGTACAGGGGATGTTCGCTGAAGCGGACACGAAGGCACTCGACCTCGAGGCGTTGCGCCAGGCCGAGCGCCAGAAGGCTCGCGGGGACTTCGCCTACCGAATGCGGCTCGAGCTTGTGGACAAGAACATCGCCGTGATCGACCGCATCGAAGCGCGTGAGGCGCAAGGGATCGTGCAGAACCCTGACGACGATGCCCGCTACTTCCTCAAGGAAATGCGCCACCTGGGCGCGAAGCAGCACGGGTTCCTCAACCGCACCTTCCAGCCGATGAAGGACACCCTAGAGGCGGCCGGCGTCTCGTGGAGCCAGTTCGGGGAAGCCCTGATGTACGCGCGCATCGCCAGCGGCGACCGCACGGACATGGCGAACCCCCGCGGCCTGGACGTGGCCGCCGTGCCGGAGATGCTGGCGGCCGTCCGAGCCGAGCTGACCGACAAGGGCCGCACGGCGCTCGACGCGGCGCTCGCCAGCTTCCGCGCCGCCGTCAAGGGCGTCTCCAAAGACGCGTTCGACGCCGGGCTCTACACGCCCGATCTCTACGAGAAGATGGCGGAGAACCCGGCGTGGGCCGCATTCCGCGTCGTGGACTACATGCACAAGGACGTGACCTCGACCGTGCATCACCAGATCGGCACGGTGAAGGACATCCAGAACCCCGCGGACGCGACGATCCTCAAGTTGCTCGTGACCATCCGCGCCACCGAGTTCAACAAGATGAAAACGGCGGTGTTCGCCTCGATCCCGGACGAGTCCACGCCGGCCATCATGGGCTTTGACGGCAAAGGCATGAGCCCGAAGCCGCCCGAGGACGCCGCGCTCGAACTTGTGGAATACCGAGAGAAAGGGCGGCGCAAGGGCATGTATGTGCCCAAGGACGTGGCCGTCGCCATCAACAATGAGAGCATCGGCGGGAATCTTGCGGTGCTCGAGGCCGTGCGGTTCGCCAACGCCAAGTGGTTCCGCCCGGTGTTCACCGGGATCAACCTGTCATTCCAGGCGGCGAACCTCCTCCGCGATCTTCAGCGGACGTATATGAACAACCCGGACGCCACGCTCGGGAGCACCTTGAGGAACTACGCCAAGGCTGTGCCGCTGGCCCGGCAGCGCGCGTTCGGGCCGAGAACGAAGCCCACCGCCAAAAACCTCGCGGTGGCGAAGCTGCTCGCCGACGCGACCGAGGCGCGCATTCTCGGCGTGACCATGAACGACCTCATCGCGGGACGGCCGAAGGAAGACAGCCTCGTCGAAGAACTGTTCTCGCAGCACGGCATCAAGCGCGCGGGTCCGCCAGCCACCGGCCTCACCGGCCCAGTCATGGAAGTGGTCGACCGCGTCGAGAAGCTCGGCAACTTCATCGAAACGCTCCCCAAGGCCGCGAGCATCTACGAGATGACCTCGGACGGGCGCCAGATCAGCGACCTCGACGCGGCCGAGCGCGCCTTTATCCGCGAGAAGGTGGGCAGTCCCGATTTCCTGATCGGTGGCACGCTCAAGCCCATCACGAACGAAGTGGCCCTCTTCTCGAACGCCATCACGCAGGCGATTCGGGCGGACTATGCCATCGCCACGACCAAGGGCACCCGCGCTCCGTTCTGGCGCAAAATGGCCGCAGCCGTGATGGTCCCCACACTCCTGACGTTCGCGATCGAGCATCTGCTGGGCGACGATGACGACGACGACACCGGCTGGGGCTACGTGCGGCGCATCCTGCGTGGCGTGAGCGAGTACGACAAGACCAACTTCTACATCATCCCGAGAGGGCTGGACGAGCACGGCAACAGCCGCTACTGGCGCATCCCGCGATCGGACGCCGGCCGGTTGATCGGCGGCGTGCTCCGCAAGGGGCTGCTCGCGGCCGGCGGCGAGGTCGAGGTACTCCAGTCAGCCGCGACCGTCTTCGACTACATCACGGGGCAGGCGCCGGGCCTCACGCCGAGTCTGGGCGTTCTGGCTGATACCGGACGGTTCCTGTCCGGCCAGAACATCTACGACGACTTCCGCAGCCGCGAAGTGTTCAGCCGGGATGAGATGGCGCTGCCGCTGCCCGAGCGCGCCAAGAAGTTCATCGGCTACGAGATCCAACAGGTCGGCCCGAGCGCCATCGGCCGGTTCATCGCCGGAGACGCGCGCCCGCGCGACCTCACCACGGGGCAAGTCCTCCTCGAGATGACGCCCGTCGCAGGCCGGTTCTATCGGATCTCGAACTACGGCCTGATCGAACGGCTCCGCAAGGCCCAGAAGCCCGTGCAGGCGTCCGAAGCGCGCAGCCGGCGGGCCGAGACGGCGGCGGTCGCTGGCGCTGTGCAGGCGTATCTCAAGAAAGCGCCCCCGTCGCGGACCCAGGCCGCGCAGGAAACCCTGGCGCGCAAGGTCGTCAAGGAACTCTACGCAGACCTTCCCCAGCGCGAACAGGACGAGCAGTTCCGAGACGTGAAGAAGAAGATCCGCATGGGCGCGGCCCGTGGCGGTCACGACCCAGTCACCACGGCAGTGCTGAGCGCCCAGACCACGGCCCAGCGCGTGGCGATCATCGCCGAAGCCTTCCCGTCGGCCGCACGCCGTCGCGCGTGGGTCCAGCGCGCGGTGCAAGAGAAGGTCATCACCAAATCGGTCGCGCAGGCGGCACAATGAGGGCACCGGCGCAGGCCGTGCGAAAGGAACAGTAAATGCCAGGCACGCTCATGCCGGTTCCCCGGCACCAGTTCTTCGACGGCAACGGCACCCCGTTGGCCGGCGGCAAGCTCCACACCTTCCTCGCTGGCACCAATACGCCGTCGCCTGTCTACCAGGACTCCGCCTTGACCGTCCCGCACACCAATCCGGTGACGCTTGACGGCGACGGCCGAGAGACGTTCTTTCTGAGCGACGCTGTCAACTACAAGATCAATTTGAAGACGGCGGCGCTCGTGGACGTCTGGACCGTCGACAACGTGATGGGCGCGCTCTCAAGCGTCCTGACGGTCACCGCGGCCAATGTCCGCGGCCTGCAAATCAGCCGCTCCGCCGCCGACGCGGGCCTCAGCATCCAATCGATCGGCGGCACCGGCAAAACCTACGGGATCGTCTCGACCACCGCGGGCGCGCTCATCATTCGAGACGACGCCGACGGCACGCCGTCGCTCACGTTCCTCGGCAACGACATCACCGCGGCACTCACGGGGCTCTTCACGATCGCTGGCGGCCTCTTGTCGGTGACGGGGGCTGGCGACCACATGTTCGCTGGCGCCACTGCTGGCGCCAACCGGCTGGGGATTCGGAATACCACGAACGGCGCGGCCGCGGTCGCGTCCTTCCTGTTGGGGAATGACGCGGCCACCAACGTGGGCGCCCTGTTCGCCTTGAGCAGCGGGTACGTGACCGCCGGCGCCTACGTGCAGGACGGGTTGGTGCTGGAATCCACACGAGTGGGGGGGCTCAGCATCTTCGCCTCGCACGTGAGTGGGGCCATTCGCTTCTTCGCGGGCGGGTTCGCCGTCACGCCGGCCATTACGATCTCCGCGTCCGGGGGCGTGTCGATTGGGGCGCTCACGCTCACGCCAACGAGTCCCCCGATTGGCACCACGCACAACTGGGCGATCGGCAACGCGAGCTGCATCCTCTTCATGAGCGGCTTCGCCGCCGCCGATTTCACAGGCATCGCGGGCGGCGTCAGCGGGCGGCAAATCTGGGTGGTCACGTCACCCGCGTCAGCGGCCTCGCTCACGCTGCGCCACGAAAACGCTGGTTCACTCGCGGCGAATCGCATCACCTGCGCCACTGGGGCGGACATCGTCGTGACAGCCACCAAAGCGGTGCAGATGATCTACGACGGGAACAGCAGCCGCTGGCTCGCGTTCGACGTGAAGTAGTAGGACCCCCACATGGAAGAAGGAGTTGCAGGATGGATCGCCGAATCGCTCAAGTATGGACCCCTCGGGGCGGTGCTCGTCGCGAGCTACTTCCGGCTCTGGATGTGGCGCACGGACCACGTGGAGGCGCTCGCCGCCCAGACGGCGCTCTACGAGCGTATCCTCGACTTGCAGACCAAGCGCATCAACGACCTGGCACCCGATCGCGATCCGCTCAGAGCGAAGAGGACCTGACGATGTGGCGGCGCATGGCGGCATGGGCGACGCGGGTGTGGCGGGCACGGGCGACATACACGGCGACGGGGCCGCCCCGGGTGGAATCGGTCGACAGTGTGGCGTTCCGCGCGGGCATCACGATAGACGAGCGCGAGGCCGAGGAGATGCAACGGATGCTCGACCATATCAATGCGGCGGCGGCGCGAGGGCGGGCATCATGACGGCGAGGACGCTCGCCACGCCGGCGGGGTGGTCGGTCGTGGCGATCGCCGTGGCGCTGCTCACGGAGCTGATCCCGCCGCCCGGGAATGCGCTCGCACGATTCTGGCTCCTGGCCACGCTGCTCATTCGGGACATCCTCGTCGCCAAGCACGCGGCAGCGGAGACGGCGCGCGAGTTGGCGGACGTCAAGTTCGCCCTCCTGCTCGCCAGCACCGCGCGCTCGAAGGAGTTCGCAGAGGCGAGCCTCCGGTTTGCGGACGTGGCGCGGAAGATGGAGAGCGACAAGACGACAGCGCGGACAGACCTTGAGGCGCAGACCACGACACTGTCGGCGAAGATTGCCGAGGGCACCAAGGCGTCCAAGGAGGCGCAGCGAGAGGCCAATGACGTGAACCAGAAGATCGCGAGCTTGAACAAGCGCCTTGTGGACGCCATTCCGCCGCGCGCGCAGATCGACGACATCCAGCAGACCGGCGAAGAGACGCACGACATCGTCCTCGGCGCGCTCAAGGACAAATGACCAGCGACGAGATCATCGCCGGCATCGTCGACCGCGAGGGCGGCTTCTCGGACCATCCCAACGACCGTGGCGGCCCGACGAACCACGGGATCACGGTCAAGACGCTCGGCGCGTGGCGCAAGCTCGGACGCCAGGCCACGCGCGAGGAAGTGCGGAAGCTCACGGTCACGGAAGCCGCCGACATTTACCGCCACCGCTACATCCTCGGCCCCGGCTTCGACGCCATCACGTTCGAGCCGCTCAGAGTCCAGGTCGTGGACGACGGCGTGTTGTCGGGCCCCTACGAGGCCACGCAGACGCTCCAGGAGGCGCTCCGGGTGACGGCGGACGGCGTGTTCGGCGGCCGGACCAAGGCTGCGCTCGCCGGCGCCGATCCGGCCGTCATCCACATCCGCGTGCTCAAGGCCCGGCTGCTGCGCTACGCGACGATCGTGCGCGACAACCGCAGCCAGGGCGATTTCATCCTCGGCTGGACGACGCGCGCGCTCGGCTTTCTCGACGATCACGGACTCCCGTCAAATTAATGACAGGTAGTGTATTCTCAGGTCTTCAAATGAACATTCCACATATCGGTGACGACGAAAAGGGCGAACTGGCGCAGGGCTTTGCGGTGATCGAGTGGCACGAGCGCGCCTCACCTGATGGCGCACGCGTGGACTTGTGCATCCGCTACGTCGAGGCGCGCCACGCGGGGCAGGGGCACCACGCGGCGCTGCGTTCGATGAACGCGCTGCTGCAGGAGTGGTACCCCGGCTCGGCGCCGCCCTACGATGTGCCGGCCGAGCCCGAGCCCCCTCCGCCCCCTCCGCTCCCTGCGCGTGTTGTGCGCCCCCTGGTGGGACAGGTGAAGGCCGAGGGGCGCAGCTTCGGCGATGCCTCCGGGCCGCGCCTCGTGCATGGGTACTCGGACTTCGCGCTGCTGCCCAAGTGGCGCGAGAATCCAGACAAGGCCAAGCGCGAGATCGCCAATGCCTCGCGGTACCAGCAGTACGTCCGCATCCTCTGGCGGCTGAACGGGTGGATGTGGTCGGGCGAGGGCACGCGGTGGCCCAACAGCGGCCTGACGGTGGACCCGATCCGCGATGGCTGGTATGACGACACGCTCCGCGAGGTGTTGAGGTTCTGCCACGAGCAAGGCCTGCGCGTGAACTTGTCCACCGGAGACATGAACGACTGGTCCGCGGCGCAGGCCGAGGACGGATTCCGGCGCACGGCTCAGATCGCGGCGTCAGTCTCCGCGGACATCTGCTGGCTCGGCGCTGCGGCCAATGAGCTGCGCGGCACGATGCGCGGCGGGGAGTCCTCGGCGAACATCGCCCAGTGCGAGTCGCTCATGCGGACCTGGGCGCAGCATTACCCGTGGGGGATGCGGTCCATCAGCGACCCCTACACGCAGGACAAGGCGGGGATGCGGATGCTGTCCGGCGGCAACTCAACGTGCGCGTTGATCCACGATGTGCGGTGGCAGGCCGAAGATGCGTTGCGCCGATCGTTCAACACGGTCTACGAGAACTTCCCCGGGAAGCCGGTCGTGCAGGATGAGCCCACCGGGCCGAACGGCTCGCCGCCGCCCAGTGACTTCGCTCGGCACGTCTACCAGCAAACCGAGGATCACGATGTCCTGCTGGCCCTCTACACGATGCACGTGCTGACCGGGCAGGCATCGACCTACTTCAACGACCCGGCGCTCGTGAGTCGTGAGCCTATCGATTCGACGTGGGGCTTCAAGGAATTGCCGGCCGCGTGGCGGGCGATGGAGATTCCCGAGGACATCGGCCAGGGCGTGTTGAAGCCGGGGCATCACGACGATGCGCCGCTGCAGGTCGTCCCTGGCGGGTCGCCGCGTGCGGATTCGATGGTGCGAGGCGGCTACTCGCTTGGCGTGATCTCCGGGGAGGCCCGCTTCGGCATCGCCGGACAGGCCACCGCCTACCGTGCGGGCGGCGTGCTCTGGGAGCGCCGCGTGTTTCGTGGAGAACGTGTCTCAGTCCCAGGCGCCACGGTCATTCGCATCGTCCAGTAACCCTCGTCCATATTCTCAAGGAGAAACCCTCATGTCACCCCTTCTTGCCGACGCGCTCGGTTCCCTCTTCCGCTGGGCGCTGGCCCTCGCGGTCCCGTTTTTCGTCAGCCGTGGTATCTGGACGCCGACGCAGGCCGAGGCGTTCGTGGCGGGGCTGAGTTTGGCGATGCTCGCGCTGGCGTGGTCCCTCTGGCAGAAATATGGCGCGCGTGCCGACTTCGTGAACGCGCTCGAGGCGCCGGCCGGCACGTCTGAATCGACCGTCAAGGCGATGGACGCGCCGGACGCACTGGCCCGGAAGGTGGGCGCCGTCCTGGCGGCTCTGGCCCTGGCGGGCGCCATGACCGCGTGCGCCGGCAAGACGCCCGCCCACACGATTGCCGACGTCGGCGCCCGGCTCACGCCGATCGCCATCGAGGCCCAGCAGACGCTGATCGCAGCCGAGGCTACGGGCTTGCGTCAGGAGTATGTCGCGAAAGCCCAGGTACAGTTCCGCTCCCTGGGCCAGACGCTCCAGAAGCTTGCAGCCGCGCTCGACACATACCGCGTGCTTTCCCCCAGGAGCAAAGAGCAGGAAGATGCTGGGCGCACCCTGGTCACAATCATCGGCGAAGCCCGGCGGATCATGCGGACGGTCATGGTCTTCACCGGCGGCTCCGAAGCCCTGGCGACCGCATTGAACCGCAGCTTCGACAACATGGAGAAACTCTTCGACCTCATCACCACCGGACTCGCGCCACTCCCGGCGCCCACCCAGTAGGGCAGGATACCCAATGGCCAAGTCACAGACCGCGAAGACGACCCTCGACACCGTGAACACGTTTGCCGAGAAGCTGTTCCCGACCATCGGCGCCGCGCTCATGCTGCTCCGGAAGATCCGAGAGGCCGCGAAAGCGCGCCGCGACACGGAGGGCGTGAAGACCGCGGACGAGATCGAGGCCCAGCTCCTAAGCCAGATCGCCCTGATGCGGTCCGGCGGCGAGAAGCTCGAGGCGGTGGCGGACGAATGGTTCGATAAGCATCCCGAGTTCGACCCGAAGACCGGCGCGCGCCGCCCCTGATCCAGCCACGGCGCCGCTGGCTGGGACACGTCGAGCGGGATTCTCCGCAGGCGAGCCGGCGGCGCCGTGGTTCCGGCGCTCTTGTTCTCGGTTTGGTACGAGTCGTCCAACGCAGTTCCCGAGGTACCACGGCTATGACCATCCGTATGAAAGCAGTGACGCGAACGATCGTCACTCTGCTCCTCCTGGCGTCCGCTCTCCCGGCCGTCGCGCAAACGCGCCCGGCGAAACTGGACGGCGACGGCCAAGCGTACGTGACCGGCACGCGTGGCATGGCGCAGGCGTCGATCTCGGTCGATGGCACCTTCACCGGCACCATCAGCTTCCAAGTGCTCGACGCGGTCGGCAACACCTACGCCGCGAACTGCGTCGCGCCGAACAGCACCAGTGAGGTCACGTCCACCACGGCGCCCGGCTCGTGGTCCTGCCCTGTGGCGGGCTACACCGCCATCCAAGCCGTGATGTCCGGCTACAGCGCCGGCGCCGCCCGCGTGTTCGGCGACGCCGCGCCGAACGCCGGTATGCGGCTCGCGGCCGGTGGCGGGGGGTCGAATGCCGCGGCCAGCGCCACGGCCTCGGCCGTCCCGGCCGCCGCAAGCTACACGGGCATCAACGTCGCCGGCACCCATCGCGGCTGGACGGGCTTCGCGGTGGGGTCCCACTTTGCCGGCTCGATGGCGATTGTGGACGCCGCGGGCGCGCAGATTACCTCGTTCGGCGGCGGCACACAGTATACGCAGGACGCCGCGTTGACGGTCGCGTCGACGATTGGCACCATGGCTGTTGGCCGGGCGAGTGCGGCGGTGCCCACGGACGTGAGCGCGGACAACGACGCCGTGCTGCCGTGGTATCTGCGCTCTGGCGCGATGGCCAGCCAGCCGACCTATGCGGGGATCTTGGCCGTGGCGGGCAATGGCGCGGCCGGCACGGGGGTGCAGCGCGTCACCCTCGCCAGCGACTCCACGGGCGTGGTAGGGCTCGCCACGGGCGCGAACACGGTGGGCTCGATGGCGGCGATTACCACCAGTGTGACCCCTGGCACCTCGGCGGCGCATCTCGGCAAGGCCGAGGATGCGGTCGTGGCGACCGCCGACACCGGCGTGGCGATGCTCGCGATGGCCCAGGCCACGCCGACCGCGACGGCGGCGGATGGCGACTACATCAACCCGAAGACGGACGCCACCGGACGCCTGTGGGTCAACTGTGGGGCGGGCTGCTCCGGTGGCACACAGTTCGCCGAAGACGTCGCGCATACGACCGGCGATCTGGGCACCCAACTTCTTGCGGTAAGGAACGACGCGGGCACGACGCTCGCCGGGACGACGGGGGACTACGCGCCCCTGTCGCTGGACAGCTCGGGCGCGTTACGCGTCGTGGGCAGCTCGGGCACGACGCAGTTTGCCGAGGACATCGCCCACACCACAGGCGACGCGACGGTGTTTGTGGGCGCGCTTCGCCGCGACACCACGCCGACCAGTTCCTCCGGCGCGGCCGGCGACTACAGCGCGATCAACGTGGACGCGAACGGGAGGCTCTACACCAACACGGTGTTGTATGACGCGGCCGGTGCGGCCTTGACGCTGAACTCGGACGTGATTGAGGACGCGGCGGAAACGGTAGGCGTGTCTGGCCCGATGATCCTGACCGTACGGCGCGACACGCTGGCGTCATCGGCGGGCACGGCCGGGGACAACGCGACGGCTAACACGAACGCCTTGGGCGCCCTCTATACCCAGCCCACCGCAGGCGCCTCGGGCGGCGCGGACACGCACAACGTCGCCAGCGCCGCGAGCACCAACGCGACGTCGGTCAAAGCCTCGGCGGGCACCGCCTACAGCATCACCCTGATCAACACGACGGCCGTCCTCTACTACCTGCGCCTCTACAACCTGGCGACGGCGCCGACGTGCTCGAGCGCCACGGGCTACGTCACGACCCTGCCGATCCCGGCCTCCGCCACGGGCGCGGGCGTCTCGGTGCCCCTGCCGGTGGGCATGGCCTTTACCACGGGGATCGCCTACTGCATCACCGGCGGGCCAACCTCGACGGACAACACCAACGCGGCGGTGGGAGTGTATGGCTTCGTCAGCTTCCGCTAAACGTGGCGCCGCGGGCGTGATCGCCACGCGCGTGCTGGCCCTCGCCTTCGCGCTGGCCCTCGGCCCGAGCGTGGTGCAGGCGTTCTATCAACTGCTCACGACCGGCGCGGGCCAGGCGACAGTGTCCGCGCAGAGCGCGCCCGTCGATGCGACGTACATCACGCAGACCGCCAACGGGATTCTCTCCGCCGAACAAGCCCTCGCCAATCTATCGGACGGGGTGTTGAAGCACGCCGCTGGCGTCGTGGCGCGGGCCGTGCCAGGCACGGACTACGACACCGAACTCACCGCGCGGGTCACGGCAGATCAAGCGACCTCGTCCTTGAGCTTTGCCGATGTCACTGGCCTGACCTGGGCGGTGACGGCGAATCAGGTCTCAGTGTTCGAGTGTGCCGGCTCGTATACCTCGGCCGTTAGCACCACGGCCTTGCAACTAGCGATCAACGGCCCAGCCACGCCCACGGCGATGCGCTATGACGTGGTGACGGCGACCACGGCCACAGCGCGGCACCAGGCGAGCCAGTCCGCGGCGGACGCCAACACGAATCCCGCCACGGGCGGCGCGGCGCTTGCCCTCCCCGTGACGATTCGCGGGACGCACGAGAACGGTGCGAACGCCGGCACCGTCGCCATCCGTTTCAGGTCGGAGGTATCCGCTAGCGCGGTGACACTCCTGCGAGGTGCCACATGTCGCGTTGTCGTCTCCTAGTCCTGCTCGTCCTCTGCGCGCTGCTCTGATGGACCGGTGCAAGGACTGCACGCACTGGGATTGGTCGACACACTACGCCGCGATGGTGTGCCGCAATCCCGACGCGCCGATGATCATGGTGGTCACGGAAGCGGACTACGGATGCGCGTTATGGTCGGAACAGAAAGAGGCACTGCATGATGTCAAGG
>Ga0163151_10001240_pt1 | contig 43538 bp, 55 predicted proteins | sample OliLakLV19MP5IB2_FD_145596 | JGI IMG/M metagenome (GOLD analysis project Ga0163151, IMG submission 145596) | Freshwater microbial mat bacterial communities from Lake Vanda, McMurdo Dry Valleys, Antarctica - Oligotrophic Lake LV.19.MP5.IB-2 | ecosystem: Environmental > Aquatic > Freshwater >...
TATGCAAAATAACAATTCAAAACTAAATACAGTGCTCCTCATTATCATAGTTATCCTTGCAGCTATTGGTGTGTGGAAATTGATAGACAATGACAAAGAGATGGATGGCAATATCGATATGGAAAGTAGTGGTATTGTTATGAAGGACAGTGAGACTAAAGCAGTTAATGAGACAACACAGCCCGCTCAAATAGAAGAAAATGCTTACGAAAATACAAAGTATGATTTTTATGTAGACATACCTGGAGCTATTACAACAGAGTCATCTCAAGGCGGAAAGTATCCGACTATGATTTATGAGATAAAAGGCAACAGTGCGAGCATGACAGTGAAGGTTCCTGATTCTGTTTCTGATTGGAGAATTTTCCTTGACGCAAAACAATATGTTGGCAATGTAACTGTCGGGGGAAATACGTTTGAACACTGGACCCTTGGTGGTGAATTCGGGGCAGGGCACTACTATGTAATTGAGCAGGGTGGGTATCTGTATGAGATTTCGACATCCAACCAGGCAAATCTTGAATATTTCGGATTCACTGATTAGTTTTTTGTAACCTATAACCTAACCCATGGCAACTCTCTACACACAACAAGATAAAAATGTTACCGGAGCCATAAAAGGCGCGTATTTCTTTGAAGCAAATGTACTTCTCAATATTTTAGATAAGGACAAAAACCTGCTTCGCGCGAGCCATGGCAACGCGACGACGGACTGGATGACTGCAGAACCGGTTTCATTTGAAGGGACGCTCGACTTCACTGGTCTACCTCTTGGTCCTGCATATATAGAGATTCACAACGACAATGCATCTGGAGAGCCTCAGTATGATAAGTCAATTTTGATTCCAGTTATTATTCAATAAACCAATGCAAAACAACAATTCAAAATTAAATACAGTTTTATTGATAATCCTCATTATCCTCGCAGCGATTTGCGTGTGGAAACTCGTTGATAATGATAGAGATATAGTAGACGATGATATGGAAGATGTATTGATCACGGAGACAGATGACACTGATGAAGACGAGGTAAAAACGGTAACGGAGACAAAGCCTGTTGTCAAAACGTATCAATATCCCCAGACGGGCCCTGCATTCTTTACTCTTGATGCGGTAGGAAATCCCATCATCTCCTACGGAAGTATGCCAACTACGCTCATCTTTTCTGGATCTCTCGGCACAGACACTATAAGTTATTCGACGGCGAGCCAAGGATCATTTGGTTGTATCGACCTTGATTATCCGACTACGGAAAAGAAATTTGGTGTCTATACATATTCCACATGTTCATACGGAGGCAATACGTATTTTCACAAAAGTGGATTTGAAAACATAAGTGTACTTGTGAAAACCTCAGGTGCAAACCAAGCTACGCCACACTATGCAAATCTTTCGACGCTCAAATTTACAATGGAAGGAGAAAATTAATAATAATTATTTTATATGCAAAATAACAATTCAAAACTAAATACAGTGCTCCTCATTATCATAGTTATCCTTGCAGCTATTGGTGTGTGGAAATTGATAGACAATGACAAAGAGATGGATGGCAATATCGATATGGAAAGTAGTGGTATTGTTATGAAGGACAGTGAGACTAAAGCAGTTAATGAGACAACACAGCCCGCTCAAATAGAAGAAAATGCTTACGAAAATACAAAGTATGATTTTTATGTAGACATACCTGGAGCTATTACAACAGAGTCATCTCAAGGCGGAAAGTATCCGACTATGATTTATGAGATAAAAGGCAACAGTGCGAGCATGACAGTGAAGGTTCCTGATTCTGTTTCTGATTGGAGAATTTTCCTTGACGCAAAACAATATGTTGGCAATGTAACTGTCGGGGGAAATACGTTTGAACACTGGACCCTTGGTGGTGAATTCGGGGCAGGGCACTACTATGTAATTGAGCAGGGTGGGTATCTGTATGAGATTTCGACATCCAACCAGGCAAATCTTGAATATTTCGGATTCACTGATTAGTTTTTTGTAACCTATAACCTAACCCATGGCAACTCTCTACACACAACAAGATAAAAATGTCCGCCGGACGTGGCTCCTCATGACCACGTTTTTGGTGATGATCGTTGGGATCGGGTTCATATTCTCGCAGATATATGGCAATCCAAATATTTTGTATATTTTCTTTGCTTTTGCGCTTTTTATGAATCTGTATTCTTATTGGAATAGTGCCAAGATTGCACTTCGCGTCTCTGGTGCAAAACCCGCAAGCGAGGCTGAATATCCCGAGCTTCATCGCATCATTGAAAATCTGTCTATTACTGCAGGCCTACCCAAACCAAAAGTCTATGTGATCAATGATCCAGCACCAAATGCATTTGCAACAGGAAGGAATAAAGAGCATGCAGCAGTTGCATTTACAACTGGTATTTTGCAACTCCTCGACCGAGCTGAGCTTGAGGGTGTCGCTGCACATGAGCTCTCCCATATCGGGAACAAAGATATACTCGTTTCTACGGTCGCAGTCATTCTTGCAGGGTTCATATCGCTCATTGCAGATATATTTTTGCGGTCACAAATTTTTGGAGGGGGGAGAGACAATGATTCTAAGGCTGGCAATATACTCATGATAGTGGGTATTGCCCTTGCGATACTTGCGCCAATATTTGCGATGCTTATTCAGCTTTCGATATCCCGCAAGCGAGAATTTCTTGCAGATGCAAGCGGTGCTCTACTCACTCGATACCCTGAGGGGCTCGCGAGTGCGCTTGGAAAGATTCATACGTACAATCGTCCGATGCAGAAAGCGCATCAAGCTACCGCACATCTTTTCATTGCTAATCCTTTTGGTGGGAAAAATATTCGAAGTTTATTTGCGACTCATCCGCCAGTAGAAGCCCGCGTCAAAGCTCTTCTTGTAAAATAGATTTGATACAGCTTTCAAAAATGATAGTATAAGCAACGCCAGGAGCTTCACTGTTATTTTTGTTTATCAATGCTTACTCTATCGGTATTTGACATAAAGTAAGGCAGAGGGTTCGCATAGTGGTCTAGTGCACTACCTTGGAAAGGTAGCAAGGTGAAAGCCTTCACGGGTTCGAATCCCGTACCCTCTGCTTTGTTTTATGTCTGAGAAATGCCATAAAGTGTCGAAGCTTTTGAGGATTCAAATTCCACCACCTCTGCCACAAATAAGACATTCTTTACTTACAGCAGTCTATTTTGTTACAATATAATTGTATTTTTGTAGGGCCGTAGGTAACTTGGTTCGCGTCAAAATACGGTCGACTCATTATTTTATTTTGTTTACATTCACATGAATAATAAACTCTATATCGGTTCACTCGCATATGCGACAACTGATGATTCACTCCGCAATCACTTTGCGCAGGCAGGCGAAGTCCTCACTGCATCAGTGGTTATGGACAAGATGACAGGTCGTTCACGAGGCTTCGGTTTCGTTGAAATGGCTGACGAGGCAACTGCTCAAAATGCAATCAGCATGTTTGACGGAAAGGAGCTTGATGGACGTGCTATCAACGTTTCTGTTGCTCGTCCAAAAGAGGAAGGCGCAAATCGTGCACCTCGAGGAGGTTTTGGCGGAGGTAACCACCGAAGCTACTAGTCTTTTTAAAAAAATCCCACCAGTTGGTGGGATTTTTTTATTAAAACATTTTTTGGAGCCGTTTCTCACCGGCATGTTCGAGAATTACTCTCGCTTCTTCCAAGTGCTCGTTTGAAATACCGGCTTTGTCTAGCAGTTTGTCATACACACGTTTCGAAATTTCATCAACGGGAATATCGTGTAGAAGTGCTGGTAAAATCTTTTCCATAAAATCAAAATCTACTTCTGACTCCACACGGCGACGCGCTTCTTCTGTGGTAATCTGCCTTTCCTTGCAAAACGTAACGAGTGCGTCTGGGTATTCACTCATTAAGAAAATGACAATTTGGGGTGTGAGAGGGGACACGTGTGGTTGATAGGTTTTGTCCTCCATCTTGGTTTGGTTTGCCTTACCGATAGCTTTCAGTTTATTTGTAATTCCATTTTTATCGAAAAGTTCTTTGAAGTTCATATTCATATATAGGAGTATAGCAGAAAGTCGATAGGAAAGAGAAGAAGTGATATACTTCATATATGGATTTACACCCAATGTTTGTTCACTTCCCGATAGCACTTTTCACCTTTTATGCTATTTTGGAAATTCTTCCATTTGAGAAGAAAGTTGGTAAAGGTTATTTTTATATTAAACTTTTTCTGCTCACAGCAGGCGCAGTTATGAGTGTTCCTACTTATATTTCAGGAAGTGTTGCGGGAGAAGGTATTGAAAACGGGCCTATGGGACTCGTTGTTGCGTATCATGCATTTTTTGCAGGAGGAGCTATTGTGTCAGCGTGTGTCCTTGGTGTCCTGTATTTGATTCGTTTGCGACAGGAATATCCAGAAACTGTCGTTGGAAAAATACTCCTTCGCTATGTTCCTGATTTTGTTCCCAGAGTATTGAGGCTTCTCCTATCTCGCGGATTTATGGTCTTCGGTGCAACCCTCGTCCTATTTTTTGTAACCATTACGGGGGCTCTTGGAGGTTCACTTGTCTATGGACCAGACGCTGACCCTCTAATTCGTTTAGTTTACAAGGTTTTAAACCTTTCTTAACGACAATAATGAAAAGTGGTATAATTGAATTATTAACAATCTAGCAATATTTATTTTATGATGAACGGAACATGTATGGGAAAAGGGTGTGGCAAATGTTTTTGCTGTAACAAGTCTGTCGGTCTCCTTATTATTCGTCTTACTGCCGGTATTATATTTTTGATACACGGTATAGGTAAATTCTCTGACATGGATGCGACTATTATGTTTTTTGGATCGCTAGGCTTGGCAGCATTTTTCGCTTGGTTGGTCGCTATTGTGGAGACAGTCGGTGGAGCGATGCTCATATTTGGACTCTTTACGCGCAAAGCAGCGTCAATTCTTGCTCTCGTAATGATATTTGCAATAATTTTGGTAAAGTCAAAGATGCCTTTCAATATGGGCGAAATCGATTTGATGCTTCTCGGCTCAATGTTTGGACTTATGTTTTTGGGAGGAGGCAAATATTCAGTTGCTGGTATGTGCAAATGCGGTGGCACATGTATGGTGTGTAAAGATGGGACTCATGGTCATGGCATGAAGTGCGACGGATGTGGCACATGCGCAGGGGGAGTTTGTTCTGGACCTGAAATGAAAAGAGGAATGAAATGCGATATGTGCACAGGATGCAAAGACGGTTGTACGATGCACGAAGGGAAGTAAGTAGACGTGAAAGAAACAAAAAGCGCCCCACCAGACGGTAGAGGCGTTTTTTGTTATAATAGCGACGTGCAAATGAATGGGAAAATCGGTATCTACGATTCTGGACTCGGTGGACTCACTGTCATGCGGGAGCTTGCGTGCATGCTCCCTGACTACGACTATGTTTTTTTCGGTGATGAGAAAAATCTTCCTTTTGGAAGCAAGGAGATAGATGAATTGAAAAGCATTACAGAAAAGGCTCTCCGGTATCTCTTTGAAACCAAAAACTGCACTCTCGTCGTCATTGCCTGCAACACAGTGAGTTCGACCCTCTTTGGTTACTTACATGAATGGGTTAAAAAAACATATCCCGGGCGTCATCTCTTGGGAATCGTGCAAGCCACAGTAGATTCACTTCCGCAAAATGATAAGTATGTTATCTTGGGAACTCCGCGCACGATCCGCTCATTAGTGTATCCGGAATCTATCCACGCACGATTTACCGACGCAGAAATATCTCAAATCGAGCTCCCACTTCTGGCAAGCTATATTGAACACGGCGGGGAAGTCGACACATATCTTGATGCGATGTATCAGGCAAGAGAGAAAAAGATAGACGGAGCAACATGCGTCTTCGCTTGTACGCACTACGGACTTGTCGAGGAGACTATCAAGAAAGTGTTTGACGAGTGTAGAGATTTTGTACGACAGGAGTTGATCATTGCTGACTATGTGAAGGATTATATTGCAAAAAACTATCTTCAGGATACGTTTTTGCAGGAGGGAAAAATGGAAATCACTGTGAGTAAAGCGAATCCGATATTCAATAATTTCTCGAAGGAATGGTTTCCGCAAGTTGCGGTGACACTCGTAGAAGTGTAAACTGAAATTATGAATCCAAACGATAAAGAAGAATTAAAGAAAAAACTAACGGAAGAAGAATACCGTGTGACTCAGGAGAAGGGAACTGAAGCCCCGTTTACTGGCGCATATGTTGACAATCATGAGAAAGGCTCCTATGTGTGCAAAGTATGTGGCACACCTCTTTTTGCTTCTGATACGAAATTTGATTCGGGCACAGGTTGGCCGTCTTTTGACAAAGCACTTCCCGGAGCTGTTGCGTACACCGAGGACTCAAGCCATGGTATGGCGCGAACAGAAGTGACTTGTGGACATTGCGGAGCTCATTTGGGCCATAAATTCAATGACGGGCCAAGTGAAACGACAGGTGAGCGATTTTGTATGAATTCCTGTTCGCTCTACTTCGAAGAAGAAAAATAATATGCACACCACAATCCCGCCACATGCCCAAATGGTTTTTGAAGGTAAGTTTGTCCGAGTGTACCAATGGCAGCAAGAGATTTTCGACGGAACAAACACACTCTTTGAACAAATTATTCGTGTTCCGGGAACGATGGTTTTTGCAGCAACTGAAGACAAGATTATTGCAGAAACAGAAATTCAACCGGGATGGGAAAAAGAGCTTCTTTCGATGCCGGCGGGGACATTCGAGGGTTTCGACGATGACGCTCTCGAGCGCTCAAAAGCAGAGCTTATGGAAGAAACCGGATACGAAAGCGATGATTGGGAATTATGGAAAGTTTTGAAAACACACGGCACTATCACCCTCGACACATATCTTTTTATTGCACGAAACTGCAAGAAAACTTCAGAGCCAAAGGACGACGGTGGAGAAAAAATTTCCGTTTCTCTCCTCTCCCTTGATGATTTTATTGACCATGCACTCGAGCCAACCTTTCGTCATCAAGTCCTCAGATCAATTTTTCTCGAACTAAAACACGACGAAGCATTCAAGCAGGATTTTAAGAAACTTCTTTTTTGGAAATAGATTTTATGAAAATTGATTCAAATGAACCAAAAATAAATTATCCACTCAGGAGACTCATTCGTGACTTGTATGAGTATATAGGGCCCAACAAAAAGCAATTCTGGTGGGGGACAGGATTACGTGTCGTAAGTGATGTCAGTTCGCTCTACTATGCCATAGCGTTGAGTATCATAGTTGATGTACTCTCTGGCGCAAAACCGCACCCGTTCTCCTTTGTTGTTCTAATTGGAATTCTGTGGCTCGTCGCGGCACTGATACGAGTTGTAACACAATACTATTCCAAAATAATCATTTTCAGATTATCTGAGGCAACAAAAAATAAAGTTGAGTTGAAATATTTACGTGCTCTTTTTGCAAGAGATAGTTCGTGGCATGAGTCAGAAAATGCTGGAAATAAATTTAAAAGAATTGAAAACGGAGCTGAGGGTGTTAATACAATTTTGCGAACATGGATAGAAAATATCATTGAGATTGTGATAAATTTCATAGGTATGATTTTCATACTAGCGCACTATGATGCGACAATAGCCATACTGTGCCTCATTTTCATATCTACATTTAGTATCATTTCGATTCGGATGTTGCGACCTGCCGTACGCGCTTCTCAAATGGTTAATGCCAGTGATGAAATGGTGAGCGGAACATTCTTTGAGGCGATTGGAAACATTCGCACTGTGAAGGTTCTAAATATTTGGAAGACATTGCTTGGACATGCGAAACAAGCATTGGATGAAAAGTACGCAAGGATCAAAGTGCGCATTGATAAATTTCAGATTCGCTTCTCAACCCTTTCTCTCTACGGCAACTTCTTTATGATTGCCACTGTTGTATTTATTTCTTTCCAAATAACAGAAGGGAAATATGAAATAGGGTTTTTGATACTGTTTTACAATTATTTCAATCGTTTGTGGGATTCTGTGAAAGAACTTTCGAACGTCAGTCAGGATGTTGTGGTTTCAAAACAGCGTATAGCTCGCATGAGAGATTCGTTCCACGATATACCGCTTATAAATAGTGAAGAGGTAAACAGCTTTCCCAAAGATTGGCAAAAACTTATTGTTAAAAATGTTTCATTTTCTTATGACGAGGATGACGTTTTGAAGAATGTCAGCTTTGAGGTCAAAAGAGGAGAAAAGATTGGTATTGTAGGTACTTCTGGTGCAGGTAAATCAACTTTGTTCAAACTTCTTTTGAAAGAGCGCATTCACGCAGATGGTGAAATCAAAATTGATGACACTCTGATTAGCACTATTAAGACTGAAGAGTATCTCGCGCGTGTTTCTGTTGTTTTGCAGGACACAGAAGTTTTCAATCAATCATTGAAAGAAAATATTACCATTGTTAGACCAGAAGAAGCCCACGACAAAAAGTTGTTCGATGAAACTTTGCAAATTTCTCATGTGAAGGATTTTGTTTCAAAATTGAAAGATGGAGTAAATACTCTTATTGGAGAGAAGGGTGTGAAGCTCTCAGGTGGTGAGCGTCAGCGTCTCGGTATCGCGCGTGCGATATTCAAAGAGCCTGACATCCTTCTTATGGATGAAGCCACGTCACACTTAGATATTGAAAGTGAGAAGAAGATTCAGGATTCACTGCATGAATTTTTCCAGAATGTCACTGCCATTGTTATCGCTCATCGCCTAACGACGATCAAACTTATGGACAAAATTCTAGTGATAGAAAAAGGGAAGATAATAGAGCAGGGCTCATTTGACGAACTCTACGCCAAACGAGGCCGTTTCCACGAGCTATGGGAAAAACAACAACTCTAAAAAAGAAAGATCCACTTCTCAAGTTGCCTAACGTTGGACCGGCAGTCGCTGAAGATTTGCACAATATTGGCATTCGTTCACTGGCTGACCTGAAAGGGAAGAATCCTGACGTCATCTACGCGAAGCTCGAGAAGTATGAAGGACATCATGTCAATCGCTGTATGCTCTACGTCATACGGAGTCTCGTGTACATGGCAGATAAGAATGAATTTGATCCCAAGAAGATAGCGTGGTGGTATTTCAAGGATTAACTTTGACATTAAGCAGATGTTTCTTTTGTGCTAAAATGAAATTATGAAAAAAGAAATGCCATTATGGAGTGCGGTATTGATTTTGATACTATTTCTCGGGCTTATGTTCTGGGGCAAATATAATTCGGTCAAAAACGGCGCAGCTATTATTCCGGACATTGGCATTGATAGCTTCGAAGAATGCGCAAAACATTTCCCTGTCATGGAGAGCTATCCTGAGCAATGCAATACGCCTGATGGACAGCATTTTGTGAATCCTGACCAAATAGTTGAGCAACCGATAATCGAAAGTGATGGTGGTACAGACGGACGTATCGCTGCCGGCTATATCGCGGGGACGGTAACACTAGGACCCAATTGTCCAGTTGAGATAGAGGGACAACCGTGTGAGCCCTCGCCTGAGGCGTTTACCTCGAGAGAAGTTGTCGTATATGCAAACAACCAGTCGACAGAAATTGAACGACTACATCTCGAAGCCGATGGCACATTTAGACTCGCAGTCGGACCGGGAAATTATTTTGTGCAAATTAGTCCAGCAGGCATAGGAGAAGGGGAAATGAAGCCAGTAACAGTGACGTCATTTGAAACGACAGAAGTGAATTTCGATATTGATACGGGAATTAGATAATAAAATGACTTACACAAATTTGTAAGATGTATAAATTATGAAATTCAATGAAAAAGTTCCACCAATTGTCAAAAAGTCACCAGAGGGAATATTTTCCGTTGATGATTTGAAGCGAAAACTGAAGACAGTAAAGCCATATTTGGTGCCCGTCCTTACATCAATTTTGGCATCATGCGATATCGACAAAAACAACACACGGGAAAATCAGATGAATACTTTTGTGTTTGAGAGTGAAAATATGTTTGAAGAGAATCCAAGAAAGAAAAAAGAAAGTGTAGATTTCCCAGAAGCCCTTTTGACGCAAACTGAGGAGGAATTTATAAACATTGAAAGCTTTTTGGACGATCCTGCGATAAAGATTGCGAAGGATCTTGGGTATGACGTATTAGTTCCAAAATCTTTTGGTGGAACGAATATGTCAGAAGTTGAAACAACAGAGTGGATTATGAGAGTGTGTAGAGGCATGTATGTCGCAGGTGCAGAATCAACAGAGGAAAATTTCAAACTAGTTTTGAGTAACATAGTTGAGACGATTAATAATCCTGAGATCCGAAATCAGGAACTCTTTACAGGAAGGAATGTTGCTGTGTTTGCGAATAATGAGACTCTGCCAGACTCACTACAAGAAAAATATGGAACTGATGAGAGATTTGCACCTGTCGGCATGATCGATGCCATACAAGATCAAGCTCCGTTCGACGTGAGTCTTTTTAAGCCTGAGAATAATATACAGTCAATAAATGAAAATTATCAGAAGTTTACCGACTATGTTGTGAGTCGAGAAAACTTAACAGTATTCTTCGATGCGCACGGGGAAAATAACGGCTACATTTATTTTCAGGGAGAAATGCCTGACGGCGCTATGACCAAAGAGGACAGGGCAACTTTCGAACACACCGCGCATCTATACCATGTCGGCTTGGCTTATCTTTTGGAGGAGAGATATGTGAGCAATGAAATCAAGGACACGCCAATCTTTATTTTCAATTCCTGTTTTGCTCATGATTTTGCGAGAGATTTGTATCCAGAAATTATGGCTATTAATGAAAAGAAAGGGATAGAAATTCCCCTGCCGATCATCATAACGTCTGCGGAGTATGGACAAGTAGGACTTTCGGATTTGGGCAACAAATACGGAAGTGAGTTCGCAGAAGTTGTTTTTTCCAAAAAGAATGTTAAAATTGAGGATATTTTGAATATCGAATTCAAACGCAAAACGCCGACAAACATTTCTGTCTTTGCGCCATTTCAAACAGAGGAAGGGAAAAGAACGTACTTGCAGATTGCTGAAAATAATAAGGCGCAAAAGGAAGCGGAACGTCTCTTTGTCGACGCACTATCGGATGGAATGATCAATGAAAAGCATGTGTCATTGTTTGAAATTGATCAGCCCGCCAAGGCGGCACGCATTCGAAGGCAAAGGGGTGAGGGTAATGATAAAACATAAAATAAAAGCGGTATAAAGTTTAGCCTTAGGCTCTAGAAATTTCAAATAAATATAAAAAGCAGCCTACATTCGTATGCGTGTAGGCTGTTTTTATCGTTGTATGATAAAATATGCCCATGCGCGATGAAACCAAAATAGCAGAAAATAAAGAGGATTTGAGGGCATTACTGCTTGGATTGAAAGAAGAAATGGAGGCCATGAGAGATATTGTTAAAGAAGTTAAGAAGAAAAAAAATGATCATGATTGATGGAAGTTTCAAAAACAGAATATTAGAAAATATTCGCTCACGTGAAGAAGAAAGCTTGGAAAGTATTGTTGCGGATATACAAAATTTAAAATCTGAGATTGAATCCGATATCGAAGATATCGGAGGAGAAGATGAATTTAATAAAAAGTTATTGAAAGATAAAGATCTTGCTGAGAAGAAAAAAATATTGAAGGAAAATATCCTGAAAATTATATATACGCTTTGGGCTATTCCCATAGGCTATCTTTTCGGCGACAAAGCAATTGGGCACGCAGAGGGGATGGATCATTTAGAGCGCATGAAATCTTCGGTATTTACTGTAGAATCATTACTAGCAATATTTGCATTTTTGACAGCACTTTTGGCTACGTTAAGTATAAAAACAGATGAAAATGAAAATAATGAAAATAAACCAATAGATCAGGTATAAGTCTATACTATATGCCTGAGAGAAATACAACAAAAGTCGGAGTTGGGGTGATGATTTTGAAAGACGGCAAGATACTTCTGGGTAAACGAAAAAGTGAGCACGGAAAAGGAGAGTATTCATTTCCCGGCGGACATTTGGAATACATGGAATCGTTTGAAGATTGCGCGCGGAGAGAAACAATTGAAGAATCTGGTATCTTGATAGAAAATATTCGATTTCTTCATATTGCAAACGTAAATTATTATCAACCAAAACACTACATCAATGTTGGATTTGTCGCTGACTGGAAGGGGGGAGAAGCACGTGTGATGGAACCAGAAAAATGCGAGAGCTGGGATTGGTACGATCTTGATCATCTACCTGAACCGCTTTTTTATCAGACAATGGTTATAATTAATTCATACAAAACCGATACGCATTTTTATGATCAAAAAGATTTGAATACTTTATGGAAGAAATAAAACACAGTTAGAATGACAACACAATAATCGCTTGGTATACTAGACACATATGGAAAACAACACAATCAGGAGTATATTCTCGATCAGAGAGGCGTTTAGATTCGCATGGATGAAGCTCAAAACCTCATGGAAGGTTTTGGTGCCCGCAACGATCATTTTACTCATCATTTCTGCACTCTTCTCTCGTCAGCCAATGGGAGAAACATCGATTTCGATGGATATACTCCAGTTTATCTGGTCAATTCTTCAGATATTTATAAGTATGGGGTTTGCTTACATTGGTATCCGCATTGCTCGCAATGAAGAGGTGGGGTGGAAGCATTTTCTTGTTCCGAAAACCCGATTTTGGAAATATCTCGGTGCGTCTATACTTTTTGCATTGCCGATAGTACTGCTTTTTATTGTTATACTCGCGATATTTGCAGGAGCATTTTTTGCCGGCGGAGGAATGATGTCTGGACTTGCTACCATAGGTACAGCTGCGGGCATTGCTTTCGTTGTCGCAATTGGACTGTCGTTGTGGTATATGTCAGTGTTTTACTTCTATCAGTACATTGTCGTCGATCAGAATAAGAAGCCCGTGCAGGCACTCAAAGAAGCGGCGCGAATGACCAAGGGCTCCCGACGGAAACTTGTCGTGGTAACGATACTTCTGATTGCTTTCAACGTTGTAGGAGCAATCCTTGCGTTTGCAGGACTTATCATTACGATGCCGATGACGATCATCATACTTGCGTATATCTATGAAAAGTTGCGCATGCATGCAAACGGCGAGAGTGCCGAATTCCCGATAGTTCAGCCGAAAGAAATTCTCGCACCAGAAACGACGACTTCATAATACAAGAAATAAAATAGCGGTGCGCACAAGTGCGCACCGCTTTTTGTTTTATTTTTTTAATCGTATAATTTTGAGCCAATGCAGTATTTTGATGATCGGATAGATTGGATCAATCTCGAACCATCTGACACCAAAATTTGGCCGCGAAAGGAGTTTGTGGTGGTTGTTGTGGTAACTCTCCCCGAGCATAAGTATGTCAACAGGAAGAAAATTCCGTGATGTGTTCTCCATATCGTAGTTTCGATATCCTACCAAATGAGCAAAATAATTGATAATGAATCCATGAAATGGACCCATTACAAGCTGTATTGGCAGAAGGAGAAACCATGCCCAATCTCCCGAAGCGAAGAGGAAATAAAATCCGATGTAGAGAAGCGCCCATGTAATTCGTGTGAGAGGATGCGTTGCGAAATTCTCAAACGACTTCCATTCAGGAAGATTTTTCTTGAATTTTCCTTCGACAGCGTTGCCGTCGTTGTCCTTGTATGTACCATTGCCGATAGTACGATACACTGTCCTTGTTTTCCACATTAGTCGAAACGGATTCATTTCATACTTTGGTGAATGAGGATCATTTTCAGTGTCTGAGTTTTCATGATGTAATCGGTGGAGAATGCCGTAGATATAAGCGCTCAAATAGGACGGCCCCATCATGATGAAGGAAAAAACAAAGAAAAACTTTTCCCAGCGACGAGACATGGTAAACATTTGGTGCGCTGCATAACGATGCATGAAAAGTGTCTGAGGAAGCAAAGATAAGTACCAGTGCAAGATGAAGAATACGAGTATTGGATGCATAAGTGAGTATTTAAATTTTTTGTGAATTAATTTTGTTCACTATACCATATTTCATGAAGTGCTTCCGGCGCGTTATACTATGAGCACATGACAAACGAAGTATTTCTCGATGCCTACAAAGAGCTCAATCCTGCCCAAAAAGACGCAGTGGATTCGACCGAGGGTCCGGTCATGGTGATCGCAGGTCCGGGGACGGGCAAAACACAGGTCTTGGCGCTCCGCATCGCAAATATTCTGACGAAAACAGATACCTCAGCTTCTGGAATCCTTTGCCTTACGTTTACTCGCTCTGGAGTCAAGGCGATGAGAAAAAGGCTCGAGACGTACATGGGTTCCAATGCACACGATGTGCGTGTTGCGACATTTCACAGTTTTGCAATTGAGCTAATTGAAAAGCACTATCTCAATCTTGGATTTACAAATATGCCGAAACTTCTCGATGACAGAGAATCTGTTTTTCTGATAGATGAACTTCTTCATTCGCGTGAATGGAAGCACATTCGTCCACGAGGAAATCCTGCTACTTATTTCAGTGATATCAAGTCGCTTATATCATTGCTCAAACGCGAGCGGATGACACCACAGGATTTTCAAAAGGAAATAAAAAAGGAAATGCAAAGTCTCGAAAGTGATCCCGACAGCATATCGTCACGGGGTCCGACGAAAGGTGAACTCAAAAAAGAAATAGTGAAGAAAGTAGAGGCACTTGCGCGAACTAGCGAAGTAGTGGAATTTTACGAAGAGTATGAAAAAGAAAAGCTCGAGAGACTTTTCATGGATTACGATGACGCGCTCAGGTATGCCGTAGAGCTTGTCGAGCAGAGCGGTGACGTCTGTGCAGATATAAAAGAAAACTTTCTGTATATCCTTGTCGACGAGCATCAAGATTCGTCTGGTGTGCAGAATAGTTTTCTCAAAGCTGTGTGGGCAGATGTCGAGAAGCCAAATATATTTGTTGTGGGAGATGACAGGCAACTCATATATGGATTTGGTGGTGCGTCCCTCTCGTATTTTGAAGATTTCAAAACTGCGTTTGGGAAAGCAAAACTCATCACGCTCGTCGAGAACTACCGCTCGACTGCTCCGATACTAGATCTTGCTGACACATTGCTTGCGAGTGAACTCACAAAAGAAAAATTGCATAGCAATACAAAAGATATTGGAGAAATTGTTTTGGCGGAATACGCGTATCCTCGTGACGAGATAATAGCGTCCGCGCAGTATTTCAAAAAACTCTTTGCGGACGGAGTTGACCCGAAAGAGTGTGTCGTGTTGGTGCCAAAGAATCACCACGTTAGAAGTGCTATCACGACATTGCGGAGTCAGGGTGTCCCTGTATCTTCCGGAGAAAGCCAATCTTTTTTCGAGAGTCGTTCCGTTGCTAGTTTTCGCAAGGTTTTGAAAGTTATTTCCAATCCCAATGACGTCGTTGCGTTATCTGAAACGCTTTTCGATAGTATCTCTGGCATCTCTGCGATATCCGCGCATAAGTTTTTTCGAAGCATAAAACCCAAAGATATTTCCATTGGGGATGTGGTAAACAGTGGTGCGGGCGAAGGCTTATTTACAGAACAAAACGAAATCGCTGTTTGGGGTAAAAAACTTTTGCAATATATAGAGGAGTCAAACAAGACAGGCCTAATGGCTTTTTTGAGTTTTGTAGGAAATGAGCTTCTGATCAAAAACGCGCAAGGTCATGAAAAACTTTTGGAAAACGCGGAAGCTCTCCGAACAATTTTTCATCTTGCAGAAATGCGAACACTTGTGAATCCGCACGAAACGCTTCAAGAGTTTTTGGAATATCTCAAGCGATTAGAAGATTACAATCTGCACATACCGCTTGCGACATTTGGCTCACACAAAGGCGTGCAAGTGATGACTCTCCATCGCTCGAAAGGACTTGAATTTGAAGCAGTGTGGATCGCACATATGAATGAAGAAACGCTCATGTCTTCGAAAAAGGGTGGCTTCACTTTGCCGGAGATTTTGAAAGAAAAGGTTGAAGAGAAGGATATGGCAGTCGCAAAGCGGGAAGTGTATGTAGCGATAACTCGTGCCAAAAAGCATTGCACGATTTCGTACGCACAACAGGATTACAAAGGTGCAGAACTCCAACTCGCACAAGTGATACGAGAATTGGGAGATGTGCATTTTGTGAAAAAGAATGCGAGTGAAACAGAAGAAGAGTTGCTTGCCAATGGGCCAGATATTTATACGCGAAGCGAGACCGTGCCAGAAGGTGAAGATTTTGAAAAAATGAAAGCACTTGTCATCGATGAATATGACAGTAGGAATGTATCTGTGTCTCTTCTCAATAACTTTTTTGAATGTCCTTGGAAATGGTATTTTAGAAACTTTTTGCAATTGCCAGAAATCAAAAGCGACTCTCTCGCGCTTGGGTCTGCTGTTCACTCTGCGATAGAAATGGTTTTGAAGGCTGACAAAATACCCAGTGAGAAAGCAATCAGGGACGTCATAGAAAGAAGTTTTGAGAAAGAAGGCGTCGAAGACCAGAGAATATTGCCGAAACTTATAAATGACGGAGTAGAGATTGTTTTGAACTGGATAAAAGCTTCTTACGAAGACCTCGCGCCAAGTCGTGAGAGCGAGCGACCAGTTTCCTTCAAAGATCCACGATTTTCGCATCTCAACCTGTACGGGAAAATAGACCTTACAGAAAACTTTTCCAATGGGACAGTATCTGTAACTGATTTCAAAACTGGTTCGTCGAAAACCTCTGGTGTCATAGAAAAGATTGATGACGAAGGTAGACTCTCGACATATATGCGTCAGCTCGCAATGTATTCGTACCTTATTCGTGGACGTTACAAGAAGGATGTCGTATCTTCGAAACTGTATTTCCTCGAATCAAAAGCTGGGGACAAAAACATGATATACGCGACACATGTCGGTGGTGAACAAATCGATTTGCTCATTCGTGATATAGAAGATTATGACAAATTGCTCAAGTGTGGTGAATGGACGACGGGAGTTTGCAATGCAAAACTCTATGGTGGCGGAGACGAGTGTGAGTATTGTAAACTTGCGAGAGAAGTTTATAAGAAATAAAAAAAGTCGATTTTTGCAATCGACTTTCCTAGGTGATGGAGATGATAACCACCTCCTAATCTCTAATTTTTTTGTCTATAATTTCTTCGACACCATTTATCCTGCCAACAAAATATCCTGCAATAAGTCCTAATAGCGCAGGAACCAGAAACAGTGGTGTTTGGTGTTGCCACGTCGGCAGTAGGAAAATTGCTACCATACATGCAAAATACGCATATGGAATTGCAGCTGCTTTGATTTTATTGAAACCAAAGACGAACGTGAGAATCACGGTGCAAATTAAGACCATGATTACTGCAAGATCGATTGTTTTCAAGGCATACAACGTACGTGAAAGCGCTGAGACTGTTGAGAGTGTGACTAAAAGTCTCCAGCTAGCCGATTCCCATGAAGGTGTAATTTTCAAAGATCGGAGCACATCTTCAATTTTTGAATCATTTCTGCCAAGCGCAGTGATAATTGCCATGAAAATAAAATACATGACAAAAGGAACGATAATCATAAGCCAGGGTATAGCTGGCGCTTCTCCTGGATGGGTGATATACCAACCATGAAATTGTATGTCTTTCATAATTTTGTTTTTTAATACCATACATAAGAATTAAATATAAGTCAAGAGATTTAAAAAGTGCTACATTTTTATTATGAAGACCTTTTCCCAAAGAGTCGTCGAAGCTGCACTCGCAATCCCGCGGGGACGAGTGACAACATACGGACATATCGCTCGTGCTTCTGGCGGAGGAGGACAGGCAGCGCGGAGCGTGACGTCAATTCTCGGCAAAGCATATGATGCGGGTGAGAAGAGAATTCCATTTCATAGGATAGTTTTTGCGGGTGGAAAAGTATGGCTCAACAATGAATTCAGCGCGCGTCGACTCAAGCTCTACAAAGAAGAGGGGATAGAGGTAGATAGGAAAACTGGCAAAATAAGGCATTTTGAGGATATTCTCTTTACCTTCCACTAAGCCATAATTTGACAATATCCCTATATTTGTTAATATGCCCCTAGCTCAATTGCGAGCTATTTTATTTGTCTTTAGAACGATTTCAAGCCACTCAATTACATGACAAGGTCATCACACAAAGGTCCATACGTCGACGAGAAACTCCTCAAGAAGATTGAGGGTAAAAACCCTATGCAAGCAGGAGTCATCAAGACATGGGCAAGAGATGCACAGATCTCACCTGATATGGTGGGGTTCACTTTTGGCGTTCACAACGGCAAGGCACACCTCGAAGTCTTGGTTGAAGAAGACATGGTTGGTCACTGCTTGGGAGAATTCTCACCGACAAAGAAATTCCTACGACACGGAGGAAAGATGCAGAAAGAACTTGAATCAAAGAAGAAGGAAGCTGAAATCGCAGCTGCCAAGGCAACCAAAGGACCTGCTGATGTAAAAGCAGGACCAAAGAAATAATCATGAAAGCATCACTCGTTAACTATCGTCAAAGTCCGCGCAAGGTTCGACTTGTAGGAGATCTCATCAAAGGCAAAAGCGTCGCAACTGCCCTTGTTGAACTTTCCTTCCTGCCGAAACGCGCTGCGTTGCCGATAGAGAAATTGCTCCGCTCAGCTCTCGCAAATGCAAAGCAATCAGGAGTATCAGAAGATGGTCTCGTTGTTGCAAGCGTTCGTGTTGACAAGGGTCTTGTCATCAAGCGCCGTATGCCGAGAGCTCGTGGTATGGCAACGCCTATCAACAAGCGTACAAGCCATGTAGAGATAACGCTCAAGGTTGGCGAACCAAAAAAGAAAGGAAAATCCAAGAAAGCGGTCGCGACGACAGAGACAGCAAAATCACCAAAAGAAAAAGCTAAGATAGCAAAGAAATAATATGACAAAAGTAGTTCACCCATATGCACATCGACTTTCAATAATCCGCGGATGGAAATCTCGCTGGTTTTCTCTTGGCAAAAAGTACAATGAGAATTTGAAGAGCGATATTAAACTTCGTGAATATCTCGACAAGAGGCTGAAGGGCTTTTACGTAGCTCTCGTAGAGATTGAACGCAATCAGAAAATGACTCGTATCGTTATCAACACATCACGTCCGGGTATGATTATTGGACGCTCTGGAGAAGGTGCACAAAAGCTACGCGCTGACATACTCGCATTTTTCAAGAAGGAGACTATCCCAACAACTGAAGACTTGAAGATTGATATTGTTGAGGTCACAAATCCTGACGCAGACGCACGACTCGTTTCATACGGTATCGCAGAAGGACTCGAGAAGAGACTTCCATTTCGACGTGTTTCGAAAATGACAGCAGAAAAAGTGATGTCAGCACGAGGAGTACAAGGGGTACGTATCGTTCTCTCTGGGCGTCTCGGTGGAGCAGAAATGGCTCGTGTAGAAGAATTGAAGAAAGGATCTATCCCGCTACAGACTCTCCGTGCAGACGTGGATTTCGCACGTGAACGAGCACATCTTACTTATGGAGAAATCGGTATCAAGGTGTGGATTTATCGTGGAGAAGTTTTTTCTGCAGAAGGTGGAGCTGCTTCAGGCAGAAACGAAAATAACAAATAATATATGTTGATTCCAAAAAAAGTAAAACATAGAAAATGGCAAACGGGACGTGTGAACGTTGCAAAAGAGAAAAGTGGCCGAGCTACTCGCGGTACGACTGTTGCTTTTGGTGCATATGGCATGAAGGCGACATCCATGGCTCGCGTGAAATCAAACCAACTCGAAGCTGCTCGAAAGGTTATCTCTCGTACTATTGGAAAGACTGGCAAGCTCTGGATTCGTGTTTTTCCTGATAGACCTTTTACTGCAAAACCTGCAGAAGTTGGTATGGGTAAGGGAAAAGGAGATCCGCAAGGTTACTGTGTCGTGGTACAACCTGGACGTATACTTTTCGAAGTCGATGGTGTGACAGAAGTTGTTGCACGAGAGGCTCTTCGAAAGGGTAGTGCCAAGCTTCCTATTACAACGAAAGTCTATTCCCGTGAGCAGGCATAAGATAATAATATGAAAAAGAAAACACTTCCAGAAACAAAAGAAGATGCGCAAAAAGAGTTGAGCACTCTCCGTCGCCGTATTTCAGATATTGCTTTTGAGCGTATCAGTGGTAAGGTGAAAGATGTTAAAGAAGAAGCTCGCACTCGAAAGGAAATCGCAAGAATTTTGACAGCATTTAAGAATGAAAACATTACATAATATGACAAAAGACACAGTAAAACGAAAAAGATTTGAAGGCGTTGTTGTTTCCGACAAAATGGACAAGACGGTTGTTGTTGAAGTTCGTCGATTTGTGAAGCATCCCAAATATCAGAAGTACATGAACTTTGCCAAGAAATACAAAGCACATGACGAAGACAACGCGTACAAGACAGGAGACAAAGTCACGATTGAAGAAACGCGCCCGATATCAAAAGATAAGACCTTTAAAGTAGTAAAATAATATGATACAAGACGGAACAGTAGTAAAAGTAGCTGACAACTCTGGTGCAAAAATCGCCAAGGTTTTCAAAGTGCTTGGTGCTTCCAAAAAGCGATACGCTGAACTAGGGGATGTCGTGATTGTGTCAGTCAAAGTTGCTGAGCCACGAAAGGCGGTGAAGAAGAAGGATGTACACCAAGCTGTTGTTGTTCGTCAGGTCAAAAAGTTTCGACGCAAAGACGGATCATACATTTCATTTGATGAGAACGCAGTGGTCATACTTGAAAAGGGAAAGCTTGAACCAAAGGCTGGACGTATCTTCGGACCGATTCCACGCGAACTTCAGGAAAGAGGTTATCAGAAAATAATTTCACTCGCGCCGGAAGTTATCTAAGCCGAAAGCTCTAAGTATAAAGTCAAAAGCAAATTTATGAAAATCAAAAAAGGAGACAATGTCATAGTCACAAGCGGTGCGTCGAAAGGCAAAAAGGGAACTGTTGTCAAAGTTTTTGTTGCGTCTGACAAAGTTCTCATAGATGGGGTCAACCTCAAGAAAAAGCATACAAAGAAGCGCACGACTGGTGGACAAGGGCAGGTAGTGGACGTCCCTCGCCCAATACATGTTTCAAATGTCATGCTCGTTGATCCCAAAGGAGGCAAGCCAACACGTTTAGGAGCAAAAATGATAGGCGACAAGAAAGTAAGAATTGCACGCAAGAGCGGGCAAGAGATTAAATAAATCTTAACGAAAAGTATATGGAAAGCATAAAACAAAAAGAAAAAAAGGCATATGAAATGATGAAGGCTGAGTTTGGTTACAAGAATTCTATGGCTGCACCCAAACTCAAAAAGATAGTTGTTTCATCAGGAACAGGTAAACAAGCGAAGTCTGACAAGAACCGTACTGCACATGTTGCGGACCGTCTTGCAAAAATCACAGGACAAAAGCCAGCTCTCCGTGGAGCGAAGAAATCTATTGCAAGTTTCAAAATCCGCCAAGGTGATCCTGTCGGGCTCATGGTCACTCTCCGAGGTGCAGGGATGTATGACTTCGCTGAGAAAGTGATCCACATTTCTCTTCCTCGCACAAAGGACTTCCGTGGTATCGAGAAGAAAGCAGTTGATGCTGTCGGTAACCTAACGCTTGGTATCAAAGAACATACCATCTTTGCTGAAACAGGCGATGAGGATATACGTGATGTTTTCGGACTTGCGATCACATTTGTGACTACAGCAAAGACGAAGGAAGAAGCAGTTCAGTTTTTCACGATACTCGGCATTCCGTTCAAGCAATAAACTAATTTTAAAAATACCTCGCTACGTTATACGTAGCGAGGTATTTTTATTTGACAAAAATAATTATTTGCAGTATTGTTTTGACTAACAATTATTTAAAAAATATGGGCGCAGCAAGAAAAAAAGATGTTTTGAACTTAGAGGTGATGAAAGTCGCCATTAAGAATGAAGTCGACAAGAGAATTCGCTACTCAGAAGATGAGTTGTTAGAGTTCAAGGAATTAATTCTGGGTAAATTGGAAATTGCCCGGGGAGAGTTGAAATATCTCCAAGACCAGCTTGGTAATAAGGGTGATATGGGTGACCATTCAGATTCTCGTCCAAAAGGACTCGATGATGGCACTTCAACGTCAGAGCGTGAGTATCTAAGCCAGATGGCTGGGAGACAGAAAGCTTACATTGATCATTTGGGTCTAGCTCTGTATCGGATTGAAGCCAAAACATATGGTGTTTGTCGCGAGACTGGCAAATTGATCCCCCCAGACCGGCTGCGAGCCGTGTCTCATGCGACCTTGTGCATAGAGGCAAAACAGGGAAGATTATCTTCCTAAACAATATTCGAACGGCTACTGCAAGGTAGGCCGTTTTTTAATACCCATTTGACAACATACCAAGCATTTGCTAGTATCTTTGGGTACTTCTTTGTTTCGAGTGGTCCGCGTTTCTCCTTTTCATTTCAAGCGATTGAGGCGAAAAGAATAAGCGCGAGAAACCCCGAAAGTCCGAAGAAGGCAGTATTTCATATGGCAAAAACATCAACACGCGTTCGAGCATTGAAAAAGCCGAAATTTAGTACACGATCAAAGAATCGCTGTTTTCGTTGCGGTCGCGGACGAAGTTTTATGCGTGATTTTGGTCTTTGCCGTATTTGTTTCCGAGAATATGCCAACGAGGGTATGATTCCCGGAGTACGCAAGTCTAGTTGGTAATATTAATCTCTAATACTAATCTCAAAATACAATGGACGTAGTAGCTGACATGGTAAATGGTTTGAAGAACGCAGCACGTAGCGGTAAAAATACCGTCAGTGTGGATTTTTCAAAGTACAAGAATGACATTGCAATGTGTTTGAAACGCGAAGGTTATATTGCAACCGTCGAGAAAAAAACTCGCCATGGTCATCCGTACCTCGAACTTACTATTGATGGCGCATCCGAGAAGACGATTAGTGAAGTAAAAAGAATTTCGAAACCATCTCGCAGAATGTACGGCGGTGTTGGTGATTTCAGAAGCTACATTTCAGGAAGAGGAATATTGGTCCTTTCAACACCAAAAGGAATACTTTCACACAGAGAAGCACGTAAAGAAATGGTCGGAGGCGAACTTTTGTTTACAATGTGGTAATCATTTAAATATATGTCACGAGTCGGTAAAAAAATCTTAGAAATTCCAGAGAAGACCACAGTCGAAGTAAAAGGCGACATGGTGGCAGTTCGTGGACCTCTCGGAGAACTTTCAATTGCATTTCGAAATGATATGGTGAGTATTACAGTTGCCGATGGAAAAGTTTCATTTTTGAACAAGAACACAAAGAAGATAGGTAAGTCACTCTGGGGAACATATGCATCTCATGTTGAGAACATGATTGCTGGTGTAAACACTCCTTACGTCAAAAAACTCATATTGGAAGGAGTCGGATTCAAATCTGAAGTTGCGGGCTCAAATCTCAACCTAGCTCTCGGATTCTCTCATCCCGTTGTTGTGCCGATTCCAGCAGGTCTTACTGTTACAGCAGAGAAAAACAATATTACTGTTACCGGTATCAGCAAGGACCTTGTCGGACAATTTACAGCAGAGGTGCGAGCGCTCAAGAAACCTGAACCATACAAAGGAAAAGGTTTTCATTATGAGGGCGAAGTTATTCGTCGCAAGCAAGGCAAGAAAAGCGCGTAATCTGAAATAACAAAAATATGTCAACAAAAATTACAAAAGCTGAAAAGAGAATCCGATTGAAGCGAAAAATTCGTTCACGTATTTTGGGTACAAAAGAGCGTCCACGTTTCAGCGTCTTCCGTTCAAATACTGGCGTGTATGCCCAGCTCATCAACGATGAAACAGGTACGACTATTCTCTCAGCGTCAGACAAGAAAGCAAAAGGATCAAAGATGGAAAAAGCCAAGGAGGTCGGGAAGACACTCGCGGGGCTTGCAAAAGAGAAGGGAATTAAGAAAGTTGTCTTTGATAGAAATGGTTTCAAATACACTGGTCGTGTGAAAGCAGTTGCTGATACGGCGCGAGAAGCTGGCTTAGAGTTTTAATGAGATAAAATATTTTTATGGCAGACGAAAAACCAACACAAAGAAAAAGAACTAACGATGGAGCGCCTCAAGGAGGTGCACGACCAGGTGGCCGTGGGGGAGGAGGACGTCGTCCGATGGGAGAGAGACCAAAACCTGATCTCGATCAGAAGATAATCTCAATACGACGCGTGACTCGTGTTGTTGCCGGTGGACGCCGATTTAGTTTCTCAGTAGCTATGATTGCTGGAAACAAAAAGGGTATGGTGGGTGTTGGTACTGGAAAGGCTGGCGATACATCTCTTGCAATAGCGAAAGCACTTGCAAGTGCGAAGAAAAATATGATATCACTTCGCCTTACGAAAGAGATGTCTATTTCTCGACCGCTTGAAGCAAAATATTCTAGCGCGCGAGTTACTCTTATGCCGAACCGTGGACGTGGTATTGTTGCAGGTTCAGCGGTGAGAGATATTGTTGTTCTTGCAGGAATGAAGGATATTACGTCAAAGATTCACTCTCGTACGAAGAACAAGCTCAACATTGCTCGTGCTGCGATAAAGGCGCTTGACCCTATTGGAACACGAAAACATTTTACAAAGGAAATGGGAATTCATGCAAACGAAGCACCCAAGATTGAACCAAAGAGTTAATAAACATTATGCAAACTCATACACTTAAAAGAAATACTGCAAATCGCAAAGCACGCCAAGTAGGCCGTGGTGGAACTCGTGGCAAGACTTCTGGACGAGGAGGCAAAGGACAGACAGCCCGTGCTGGTAACAAGCGCCGACCTGAACTTCGCGATATAATCAAGAAGCTTCCAAAGCGACGTGGTTATGGTAAAAATCGCGCACTCACAGTCAATCCTGAGGGTCTCAATCCCGTCACTCTACCTCTTGCTCGTTTGAAGGGTAAATTCAAGGCGGGGGACACCATTACTCCAACAGTGCTTGTTGAAAAGGGAATTGTTTCAAAGGTGAATGGACGTCTCCCACGAGTCAAACTCGTTGGTAAAGACGCAGTCGAAGGATCATTCACATTTCAAAACATCCTTGCATCTGCAGGTGCTCGCAAAATGATTGAGGATGCGGGAGGAAGCGTCGCATAGTCAAAGTCAGACAGTATGAATTCACTCTTTCGAAAACTACACACAATTTTCACAGACCGTTCAATATTGAAACGGTTATTGTTTGTTCTTGGGGCATTGGTGGTTTTCCGATTGCTTGCCACGATACCTATTCCAAGTATCGACACAGCCGCACTTTCAAATTTCATTGCAAATAATCAATTTTTTGGTCTTCTTGATATTTTTTCTGGAGGGGGACTTTCTAATCTCTCTATTATGATGCTCGGTGTTGGTCCGTATATCACCGCATCTATCATCATGCAACTTCTCACTATCATGGTGCCACGTTTGAAAGCTCTCTACCACGAAGAAGGCGAAGCTGGGCGAAAGAAATTTTCTCAATATTCTCGTCTGCTCACTATCCCACTCGCAGCGATTCAGGGATTTAGCTTGCTTGTCATATTGACTCGACAAGGTGTATTACCGCAACTTGGTATATTTGAAACAGTTCTAAACCTCGTTACGATCGTCGCCGGCGCAGTGCTTCTTATGTGGATAGGTGAACTTATTTCAGAATTCGGTATTGGAAATGGTGTATCGATACTTATCTTTGCGGGTATTGTCTCGAGACTTCCGAGCGTTGTTGGACAAAATATCTTCAGCTTCACGCCAGACCAGATTCCTGTTTATGTCGGATTTGTGATTGTTTCACTTCTCGTTATTGCAGGCATCGTCTTTGTGACTGAAGCTGAGCGCCCAATACCAGTTACTTATGCAAGACAAGTTCGTGGAGCGAGAACTCACGGAGGAGAACAAACTTACATTCCACTTCGTATGAACCAAGCTGGTGTCATGCCAATTATTTTTGCTCTATCGATACTCATGTTTCCACAACTTATCGGTAGTGTTCTACAAAATTCAGCAAATCCTAAAGTTGCAGAGATAGCTGGTCAATTAGCAAACTGGAGTCACACAAGTTTGTTGTACGGTGCCCTCTATTTCATTTTCGTCTTCCTCTTCACCTACTTCTACACAGCAGTCACATTTGACCCCGAATCAATGTCCAACAATCTTCAAAAGTCTGGAGCTTTCATCCCAGGAATTCGTCCAGGCAAAGCAACAGAGGAATATGTTAGTACAGTTTTGACACGCATTACGACTGTCGGCGGACTCTTCCTCGCCACAATCGCAGTGCTCCCTATTATCATGCAATCGATTACTGGAGTAGCAACATTAGCTATGGGTGGCACGGCGGTGCTCATCGTCGTGAACGTCGTTATCGATATTTTGAAGAAAGTGGATGCTCAGGTAACGATGCGAGAATATTAGGAAACACAAATCATAAACCACGAACCCATCTATCATACAATAATCAAAAAGCACCTTTCGAAGGTGCTTTTTGTATGTTAGGATACACTCATATGAAATCGCCTTATACGTTTATTTTTGCAGGACGTTCCGGGTGTGGGAAGGGTACTCAGGCCAAGCTTTTGCAAGATTATTTGAAAAAAGCGGATCCAGATGCTCATCAATTTTCTTTCTCAACAGGCGATGCCTTTCGTGCATTTTTTGCGAATGATACATATTCGAGCAACATTGCAAGGGAGATCACTGCCAAGGGCGAACTTCAGCCTCTCTTCCTCACCATTTCGATGTGGGCGAGTGCGTTTCGTGACGAACTCAAACCTGATGATCACATTTTTATCGATGGTTACCCTCGAGTGGAAGCTGAAGCGATTGCTGTCGAATCCGCACTCACTTTTTTCAAAAGACAAAATCCCATCATTATTGATTTCCAAGTATCTCGAGAAAGTTCAAAACTGCGCATGGAGAAGCGCGGGCGAGCCGATGACACACTAGAGAATATGGAAACGCGTCTCGACTGGTACGAGAGGGACGTCATGCCAGCGATTGAGTATATGAAAAATCAGCAAGGCCATATCTATTGGTCAGTTGACGGAGAGCGATCGATTGAATCAATCCACGAAGATATAATTTCACGGCTGGAGAAACTTTCATGATGAACGAAAATCAAAAGACATTTGTTATATCACTAGGTGGATCAATGATTGTTCCGGATGAAGTAAACACGCAATTTTTGCAGGATTTTAAATCGCTCATCGTGTCATTTGTCGAAAAAGGATATAGGTTTTTCATCATTACCGGCGGTGGCAAAATTGCACGTATGTACAACAATGCTGCGGGAGACATCGGAAAACCGGAGTCACATGACTTGGATTGGATGGGAATACAGACGACGCGTGTCAATGCCGAACTAGTTCGCATACTTTTCAAAGAATACGCACCGGAAAAAATCGTCTACGGTGCCGGTGAAGCAACACAATTTCAAACGCACGGTGTGGTTGTCGGCGGTGGATGGCAGGCCGGTGGGTCAAGCGATCAGGTGACTGTCCTTCTCGCCAAAGAAATAGGAGCAACGTATATTATCAACCTTTCCAATATAAGTTTCGTGTATAACGCTGATCCGAAGACGCATCTTGAAGCACAAAAGATTACCGATATTTCATGGAGAGATTACCGGAATATTATACCTTCTGAGTGGATACCGGGGCTCAATACGCCTTTTGATCCCACAGCGTCTCGTATGGCAGATGAGGAGGGTATGGAAGTGGCTATAATGAATGGAAACGATCTCAACAATCTCCGCACGTTCTTAGACGGAGGGGAGTTTGAAGGAACTCTCATACACAAATAACAATGCAAAACGAAACGCGACAATGTCAGCAGTGCATAAAAGACTTTGTCATCGAGCCGGATGATTTCTCTTTTTACGAAAAGATTGATGTTCCTCCACCAACTTTTTGTCCTTATTGCAGACAGCAACGTCGCTATTTGTGGAGGAATGAGCGAACTCTTTATCGAAGAATGTGCGACGCCACAGGCAAAAGTATAATTTCAATATATAGCCCAGATTCTCCATACAAAGTATTTGATATCAAATATTGGTGGACCGATGGGTGGGATCCGAAAATATATGGCAGGGATTTTGATTTTTCCCGACCGTTTTTTGAGCAATGGAGAGAGTTACAGTTAGTGGTGCCGCGTATAGCACTGCTTAATAAAAATTGTGTAAACTCTGATTTTTGTAACCACTCGAATGATTCAAAAGATTGTTACATGTCTACAACCGCATTTAGATCAGAGAACGCAATGTATTCGAGCAATATCATACCTGTGAAGAATGCAGCTGACTGCTACAAAGTCTATGGAAAATCGAACGAAAATCTTTATGAATGCATCGATGTACACAACGTCTACAATTGTCAGTATTGCATGCAGGTCACAGATTCTTTCGATTGTTATTATTCGTTTGATCTCAAGAATTGCTCGAACTGTTTTCTCTCGTACAATTTACGAGGACAATCGTATTACTTCATGAATCAGAAGTGCACTAAAGAAGAATATGCCGAGAAAATCTCCACATACAATCTTGCTTCGTACACCGCGAGAGAAGCGCTTTACAAAATCTGGCTGGAAATAATATTTGAAAAGGCACTACTGAGAGGAATGCTTATCGACAATTCCGTAAATTGCACAGGCAGTATGGTCGTGCACAGCAAGAATGCGCATGCGTGTTTTGACGCTGAAGATATGGAAGATTGTAAATATGTTGACTTTACAGTAAATGGACTTAAAGATGCTTATGATTCATATCATATAGGGGTAAACACAGAACTTTGTTATGAGTGCCACGCTATAGTACGATCTTCAAACGTATCGTTCACACACCTTTCCTATGACAATACAAATATTTCATATTGTGATTCATGTCATAATTCTAATGAACTGTTCGGTTGCGTTGGGGTCAAGAAGGGAAACTATATGATTTTCAATAAGCAGTACGGAAAAGATGAATATATAAAATTAAAAGAAAAGATAATTGAACATATGAAAAAAGGAGATGAATACGGGCTTTTCTTTCCGCCAGAACTTTCTCCTTTTGCCTACAACGAAACACAGGCGCAAGTATATTTTCCACTCACAAAAGGTGATGCGTTCGAGCTAGGATTCAAGTGGAAAGACGATTTGCCTGGAACATATGGTAAGGAAACAATTCAGCCAGAGCAAATTGCAGACTCAATTAAAGATATACCGGATACGTTTATAAAAGAAGTATTTAAATGTATACGCACAGGGAGGAATTTTAACATCCCTGATTTTGAGCTTTCATTTTACAGACAACACAATATTTCATTTCCGCGTCTTCATCCTGACGAGCGATACAAAGACAGAATTGCGCTTCGCCCAAGACGCAGACTCTACGATGGAGTATGCGCTATTTCAGGAGAGCAGATTACTGTTGCGTATCCTCCAGAACGTAGGCCAAAAATGATTGTTAGTGATCAGGTGTACAAAGAAAGAATACTATAATGGAAACAAGAAACTGCACAAAATGTAAACACGATTTCGTCCTCGAGGCAGATGACTTTTCTTTTTACGAAAAGATGAAAGTGCCTGTGCCGAAGATCTGTCCCGATTGTCGTTTCAAGATGAAATCGCTATTTCGAAATGAAACAACACTCTACTCCGGTCAAAAATGTGGTATGTGTGCGAAGGGAATCGTCACGATGTATAATCCGAAACTTCCTTACACGGTTTACTGCTACGATTGCTTTTATTCTGAGAAATGGGACGCTAGAGATTATGCGCAGGATTATGATTTCTCCCGACCATATCTTGAGCAAATGAAAGAGTTTTTGATCAAGGTTCCGAAGATTACGCTTTATCTGACTATCGGCTATGGAGAAAATGTAAATAGCGAATATGTGAACATGGCGAGCGGTTGCAAGAACTGCTACCTCGTTTTCAATACTGGTCCTGCCGAAGAAACACTTTATTCACGAGGTCTGCGAAAGGCGATGGATTCTTCGGATCTTTATTTTGGCTTTTCTGTCGATAGATGTTACGAGTCAATCAATATTCAGGAATCTTCTGGGGTGACACATGGACAGAATGTTGTTGGTTGTGTTGATAGTCATTTTCTCTTAAATTGCAGTGGTCTCACGGACTGCTTTGGATGTGTGAATTTGCGCAACAAAAGTAATCACTTTTTCAATGAACGCCTGTCAAAAGAAGAATATACCAAACGAGTTGGAGAAATACTTGGAAGCTATGAAAAAATAGAGGTATATAAAAAGAAGTTTGATGAATTTGCGAAAGAGTTTCCCCTCAGGGAAAACAACAATATTCAGTCAGTAGACTCGACAGGCGATTATCTTACTGAATGCAAAAATGTGAGAAATTCCTTTGAAGTCTTCCAGTCAGAGGATTGCCGTCACATTTTCTCATCAAAGCTTCTCAAGGATTCTCTTGGGGTCATCGGCTATGGTACGAATTCAGAACAACTTCTCGAGGCAGTTGCGACAGGATATTCGAACAATATTATCGGTACATATGGAGCAGAGAATTGCAGAAGTATAATTCACGGATTTTATGTCTCCAACTGTCAGGATTGTATTGGGTGTGACGCGCTCAAAAATAGCAAGTATGCAGTATTCAACAGAGAATACTCCAAGGAAGACTACGAGAAAATTCGCGACCACATAATCCAAGAGCTTACCGCGCAAGATCTCTATGGACTCATTATGCCACCTGAGCTAGCGCCTTTTGCGTATAACGAAACCGTCGCTCAAGACAACTTCCCAATGACGAAGGAAGAAGTGCTCGCGATGGGGTGGCGCTGGGAAGATGATATACAGCAAACCCACGGAAAAGAGACTCTTCTTCCTGAGAATATTTCTGACCATATTAAGGATGTGAATGATAGTATCAAAAATGATATTCTCTATTGTACTTCGTGTACACGAAATTATAGGATTACAGAGCAGGAATTTCTTTTCTATCGCAAAATGACGATTCCAATTCCGCGCAAATGCTTCTATTGTCGTCACCAAGACCGTATCGTTCGTCGCGGGCCGTACAAGTTCTGGAATCGCGAGTGTGTAAATTGTCAGAAGAGGGTTGTCACAAACTATGCTCCCGACCGGCCAGAAATAGTGTATTGCGAAAGCTGTTATCAGAAAGAGGTGATATAACTACTTGCTTATTTAACTAAGTAAGCAAGTAAGAGATATGGAATATCAGTCAGAAAACAAAACATGTCAGAATTGTAAGCAGGATTTCACTATTGAATCTGATGACTTTGCGTTTTATGAAAAGATAAAAGTTCCTCCGCCGACTTTTTGTCCAGAGTGTCGCATGGTTCGGCGTATGTGCTGGAGAAATGAGCGGTCTCTTCATAAGCGGGAATGTGGAAAGTGTGGGAAGGGCCTTATATCCATGTATTGTGACGAAGCACCTGTGTATTGTATGGAATGTTGGAGCGGGGATTATTGGGATCAACATATGTACTCAAGAGAATATGATTTTAATATAAATTTCTTTGAGCAATTATGGGAACTATTTAAAATAAATCCACGACTGTATGCATATAAATTCGGCACATTTATAAATTCAGAATATGTTAATTACGCAAAGGACGATAAAAACTGCCACCTCTCGTTTTCAGTTATAGACTGTGAAGATATATTGTACTCTACACTCATAGATGATTCAAAAAACTGCGCAGACTGTTTAAATACCATAAAGATCGAACATTGTTACGAGAACACAAACTGTGAGGGTAACTACAATAGTCATTTTATGTTCAATTCACAGAGTTGCGTTGACTCGTTCTTTCTCTATGATTGTACAAATTGTAGCAATTGCTTCATGTCATCAAATCTTAGAAGTCAACAATACGTTTTTCGAAATCAGAAATTAACCAAGGAAAAGTACAAGGAAGAAATGGAAAAGATAGATTCTGGGTCCCATGTTGTTCTGTCTGAATTGAAGAATGAGTTTCGAAAGCAGCTCCGTGATTTTTCAATTCATAAATTTGCTTTTACATACTCAACAGAAAATTCAACAGGAGACTATATTCACCATGTAAAAAACGTGAAAAAAAGTTTTGATGTGTATGATTCAGAGAATGTAACTTACTCATTTAGAGTACTTCATGCGAAAGATTCAATAGATAATTCAGGATGTGGATATGGTGAGATGGTGTACGAATCTATGGGTGCTACGATGAATAGTTTTAAGGATTCATTTTGCTATATCACAATACAAGGTTGCAGGGAGTGTGAATATTCTCTTGTATTAAAGAATTGCTCAAACTGTTTTGCTTGTGTTGGTCTAACAAACGCATCATATTGCATTTTGAACAAACAATACAGCAAGGAAGAGTACTTTGCTACAGTCAATACAATAAAGAAACATATGAATGATCTTCCGTATACAGATATGAAGGGGAGAGTGTATAAATATGGAGAATTCTTTCCCATGGAAATGAGCCCATTTGGATATAATGAAACTAATGCCCATGATTTTTTTCCTTTACGTAAGACCGATGCCCTTGTGATGGGATATAACTGGCTAGATCGGATAGAGAAGAATTATACTATTTCTTTGCAAAATGAAGATTTGCCAGAGAACATCGAAAGCGTAACAGATGCAATTGTTGATGAGGTTATTGACTGCCCAAATCGCGGAGATGAATTATCTCGGTGTATTAGTGCGTATAGGATTACGAAAGAGGAGTTGCAATTTCTTAGACAAAGACGGCTGCCCTTACCTCGTTACTGTCCCAATTGCAGACATTATGAACGCCTGTCTTACCGCAATCCTTTGAAACTCTGGCATCGTTTATGCATGTGCGACACCGGTGGCCACAATCATGAAGGGAATTGCCCGAATGAATTTGAAACATCCTACGCTCCAGATCGGCCGGAGAAAGTCTATTGCGAAAGCTGTTATCAAAAGGAAGTGTTGTAGATTCTTCGAAAGTATTACTGCGCTTGTCCGAAGCAGTGGTGAAGGAGGGTCAGAAAGAAGTCTTGTAAAAATACTTTTTTTGCTATACTCTGGTTTGTATGGTTACGCACGCAATAACTGAAGATATTGTTATCTACAAAGGCCCAAAAGGCAACGTCACTCTCCGTGCGCAGGTGGAAAAGGACACTATGTGGGCGAGTCTCAGTCAAATTGCGGATCTTTTCGGCGTCCAAAAGGCCGCAGTTTCTAAACATATAAAAAATATCTATCAAACGGGAGAACTATCCCAAAGGGCAACTGTTTCCATTTTGGAAACAGTTCAAAATGAGGGTAAAAGAACCATACATCGATCTATGGAATACTATAATCTAGATGTGATGATTGCTGTCGGATACCGAGTTAACTCAAAGCAGGCAACAACTTTCCGTAAATGGGCCACCGAAACGCTTCGTGATTTTATGCTTCATGGATATGTACTCAATCGGCAGAGACTTATTGAGTCAAAGCAAAATACTATCAAAGGTCTAGAAAAAACAGTTGATTTGATACGTACTGTGGCAAGCAGAAAATATCTTGAGCAAGACGAGATAGTAAGTCTCCTCGATGTCATTAAGGGATATGCTCACTCATGGTTTTTACTGCAAGAATATGATGAGGGTTCTCTTACTCTTTCTACAAGTACAAAGAAAGTCACGAAGCAGTTGGCATATGAGAGCGCCCGGCATGCGATAGATGCATTGCGTGTTGAGCTGGTAAATAAAGGCGAGGCATCGGATTTGTTTGGCAATGAACGCGATGGGACATTTGCTGGAATACTTAAGTCAATTTATCAGACATTCGGAGGAAAAGAATTGTATAAAAGCATAGAGGAGAAGGCGGCTCATCTTTTGTATTTTATTATCAAAGACCATCCTTTTTCAGACGGCAACAAACGTATTGGATCGTTTTTGTTTATCATATTTCTCCAACAAAACGGCATATTGAGAAATAAAAACGGAGAGAAGAAATTGCATGACAATACACTCGTCGCTCTGGCGCTTCTTGTAGCAGAAAGCAATCCAAAAGAAAAAGAGCAGATTGTTGCCCTTATAACCCAGCTAATACGGTAATTCATATTTATGGCAATTATCATTAAAACTCCAGAGGAAATCGATATTCTACGTGAAGGCGGGAAGCGCTTGGGACGCATTTTGGCTCTCGTGGGGGCTATGGTGGTGCCTGGAGTGACCACCAAGGAGCTCGATGTCTATGCAGAAAAGCTCATACGCAAAGGCGGAGACGAGCCTGCATTTTTGGGCTACACACCGGAAGGAGTGTCATATCCGTATCCTGCAAGTCTCTGTGTCTCGATCAATAGTGAAATCGTCCATGGCATACCTCTGTCTGACCGTGTTTTGAAAGAAGGGGACATTGTTTCTATTGATCTAGGACTCAAACACAAAGGACTTTTCACAGATCACGCGATTACTCTCTCTGTCGGCAAAATTTCAAAACAAAATCAAAAGTTGCTGGATGTCGGTCGCGAGGCGCTCTATGTTGGTATTGCAGAGGCGCTAGCAGGCGGTAGAGTCGGCGATATCGGATATGCAATTGAGAAATTCGTGAAGCCGTATAAGTTTGGGATTATTCGCGGACTCTCTGGTCACGGTGTTGGACGCGCGATTCACGAGGATCCGTTCATCCCAAACTACGGCAAGAAGGGAACAGGTGAGAAACTTGTTGCAGGCATGGTTGTAGCAATCGAGCCGATGCTCTCGGAAGGGACTTGGGAAGCTAAACTTATGCCAGACGATTATACATACACGACAGAAGATGGTACGAAAGCGGTGCACTTCGAGCACACAGTTCTCATCACTGACGGTGAACCAGAAATTTTGACGCAAGCATAAACAAAAAACCTCCCGTCGGGAGGTTTTTTGTTTATGCTGCTTTGTTCATTTTTTCTGGAACTTGAGATTCTTTTTCCATTTCAGCAACAACGGTTTCCAAAGTTTTATCACCAGGAATTTCTTTCATAATAACTGGTTGTTTCAATTCACGCTCTAGTTCAATTATACGAGCTGCCTCAGCAAGCATTACATGTCTCTTGTCGAGTAATTCTTGATTTCTTATTTTTGCATTTGCGACACTGTTCTTTGTATCAATTTCTATTTGCTTACTTTTTGCTTTCCTACCATCCATCTCCTCAAGCATTTCTCTGTCGAGCCTATTTTGCTCCTTCATAGCTGTGACACCAAGGATGTCATCGATTCTTTTCATTATGTTGAATTTCATAATAGTATTATATCACTAATATTAGAAAAAGTCAAATGCCCCTGTTTTTCCATCCTCATTTTACCATACATGCGCTATAATAAAGTGTATGGAAAATCCCTTTGGCGCGATGCCAAAATTCAAATCACCGGAAGAGGAACTTGCGTTCCTTCGTGCGCATGTGCAAATGAAGGAAAGTGAAGCGCTATCCCAAAACAAAGATGCAAATCGTGAGCGAATTGCCCGTGAAGCAATTATGGATTACAAAGATGTGAAGCCGGGAGATGCGCTCCATGATTCACACAAGATGTCTCAGAAGGAAACAGAAGCAATCGTTCTTAATCTTCAACCAGAAACGCACGACGCAAAGATGGAAGAACTTCTCGCCATACTTCTGAGTAAAGGAATTCGCAACGCACTTGAGGTTGTGGACAAAATGAACAATCCTCATATAGATGACGACTTCCATCGCTTTTTGGTGCAATACATTCATTCAGTGGGGAATGTCCCAAATTTAAAAGAAAAGACTCCTCTTTGGAAATCACTCCACATCAAACTTTTTGCGATTACATTACCATCCCCGAATACATCAAGTGAAGAGAAAAAGGGTTTCAAGGATTTTATAGGTGCAATGGAACAGTTTTATTCTGGTATGCTATCTGTTCGTTCAGACGAGCAGAATCATGAGCGCAATTATTATACACTTGAAATAGCGTTATCTAGTTCGAGCGATGAGGTGGTTATTTATGCTGGTATCCCTGAGGCACGTGTCGATCTTTTTGAAAAGCAAGTTCTTGCATTTTACGATCACGCGAAAGTGACGGAAGTTGCAGATGATTACAATATTTTCAACGTAGGTGGCGTTGCAGTCGGAGCATATGCACGTCAGGCATACAAGCCAGTTTTTCCAATCAAGCTTTATGAGGAAATAGACCACGACCCGATGAATCCTATCTTGAATGCATTTTCAAAATTGCAAAAAGTTGGTGAAGGGGCAGCAATACAATTTGTGATTGCTCCTGTCGGGGATGAGCATATACGGACGTACCATCGTATCTTGGATGAAGTCAAAGACGGCAAATCTATCCGCATGGGATTTCGCCTCTTTGGTGAATTCAATGAAGAAGTACGTTCAGTTACACGTGATCTTATTTGGGGAAAGGATGATGACAAGAAAGAAGACAAAAAGGTGCAAGACCGTTCCGTCGAAGCTATCACAAACAAAGTGAAGAGCACGCTTCTCGCTTCTACGATACGTATCGTAGCATCTGCGGAAACCAAAAGTCGCGCAGAAGCGATTCTTCTTGATCTCGAGTCAGCTTTTAATCAATTCGCCGATACCAATTCAAATAGAATACTCTTTACTCGAGTTTCTTCGGGTGGTATAAAAAGATTTTTTCATGAATATACATATAGACTTCTCAAGCAGGGTGAGCAGATGATGCTTAACATAAAAGAACTTGCAACACTATTTCATTTTCCTGTCGGCATCGCGGGTGCGCCACAACTTAAAGAAGCAAAAGCGGGTATGGCTCCGGCGCCTATGGAAATGCAAAGTGATGGAATACTCCTCGGCATCAATGAATATCGTGGCAAGGAGACAGAGATACATTTCTTACCCGAAGATCGCTTGCGACACTTCTACATGATCGGTCAGACAGGTGTGGGTAAAACGACCCTCTTTCTCAATATGATTATTCAGGATATCAAAAACGGCGATGGTGTCTGCTATATTGATCCACACGGCACAGACATCAACACTATTTTGGCAAATATTCCTCCTGAGCGTATTGACGACGTCATCTATTTCGATCCTGCGTACACGCCTCGTCCGATGGGGCTCAACATGCTCGAGTACGATCCAAACTACCCAGAGCAAAAGACTTTTGTGGTCAACGAACTCATGGGTATTTTCAACAAACTGTTCGATATGAAAACGGGAGGAGGAGCGATGTTTGAACAATACTTCAGAAACTCAGCATTTTTGGTTATGGAAGACCCTGAAAGTGGATCAACCTTACTTGAAATCACCCGCGTGCTCGCTGATTCGGAATTTAGAAAAGCGAAACTCGCGAAGTGCAAAAATCCGATCATCAAACAATTTTGGACAAGCGCAGAAGAGACAACAGGGGATCAGTCACTTGCAAACTTCGTGCCGTATATCAGTTCCAAATTCGACAACTTCATCTCAAACGATATTATGCGTCCCGTTGTGCTTCAGCAGAAATCAGTTTTCAACTTCCGTAAAATAATGGATGAGAAAAAAATTCTTCTTGTGAATCTTTCGAAAGGACGTCTCGGTGAAATCAACGCAAACTTGATAGGACTTGTCCTCGTCGGTAAACTCCAGATGGCTGCTTTGTCGCGTGTGGACATGTTTGGCAAAGACTTTCCTCCGTTTTATATGTATATAGATGAATTCCAAAACGTAACGACAGATTCTATTTCATCTATTCTCTCAGAAGCTCGCAAGTATCGTCTGTCGCTCAACATCACGCACCAGTATCTAGCACAACTCGAGGATTCGATCAAAGACGCTGTTTTCGGTAACGTGGGTTCTATCGCAGCATTTCGTATTGCAAGCGAAGATGCCAAGTTTATTGAACCGCGCTTCGCACCTATTTTCACCGCAGAAGACATGATGAAGATTGATAACAGAAACGCATACATGTCGATGCTCGTAAAAGGCTCTCCAACAAAACCGTTCAACATGCGTACACTCGCACCATCTGAAGGAAGTGCCAAAAACTTGGAGAAAATGAAAGAACTTTCTTATCTCAAATTTGGACGTCCACGCGAGGAAGTTGAAGCAGAAATTATGGAGCGTTTTTCATCGTCACAATAAGACATGGCACAACCAGAGAAAATCTCTAGTTGTACAAGACTGTCTTTTTTGTTAGTATCATTCTATTATTCGTTAATCATTACTGCTCTTGAAGCAGTCTTTTATTTCCATGGAGAAAACACTTATCATCTTCAAACCTGACGCAATCCAGCGAGGCATTATGGGAGAAATACTTACTCGATTTGAGAAAGCAGGGCTCAAGGTTGTCGGCATGAAAATGATGCAGCCTGACAAATCGCATTACCACAATCATTATGAGGGTATTGGAAAAATGATTTCTCGCCGCGGACAGAAGGCATTCGACGTCACGCTCGACATGATGATGGAGGGTCCCGTCATTCCCGTTGTTCTCGAAGGTATTGAAGCTGCGTCACTTGTCCGAAAAATGGTAGGAGCGACAGAGCCAAAAGCAGCACTTCCCGGAACTATTCGAGGCGATTACTCTCATATGAGTTTTGGACACGCTGATGCGAACGAGATTGGCATTCCAAATCTTATCCACGCCTCTGGTGATGCTGAAGAAGCAAAGCAGGAGATCGTGCACTGGTTCAAAGAGAGCGAACTCTATTCTTACGAAACAGCCCACGAGAAATTTACACAAACAAAGAAGAAATAATATGAAAAAAGGCCGCAATGATGCGGCCTTTTGCTTGGATACATTTTTCCAAATTGTCTAGATTGCGCATTTTGAACACGTTGCTATAATAAACATAGGATTATTTGAGAACGATTGCCTAGAACACATTTTTCATGAGAGCGTGGCATGGGGGTGTCCCTTGGGATAGTCTCTCCACTTCTCACCTAGCATTTGAGGCTATGGCAATCCATTCTTGATAGTCCTAAAAAGAACCCATTCACTTTTGTGCGATGGATTTTTTTTGTTTATACGTGCTAAAATAGGGTAATGATAAGTAAACGAAAGCTCATCAAAGAGGCGCTCGTGATAGTTGCCTTGATTGCTATCATAAATGCTCTAGCCGGATACTTTCATTGGTATTGGAGTGTTTGGTGGTTTGATATGCCGATGCATTTTGCAGGAGGATTCTTTATTGGAATGCTTTCTTTGTATATAATGCGCCGTTCGATTCTGCTCGCACAAGAAAAAGGTAAATATATACGCACCTTCTTCATAGTGCTTCTGAGTACACTCGTCATGGGTATTTTGTGGGAAGTATTTGAATTTTTGATGCAAGGTGGATTTTCTGGAAGTCTCGCAAGTCCAGTAGATTCGCTCTCTGATATTTGTTTTGATTTGGCTGGCGGGGCACTGGCAATAATGATTTATTTGCCACAACGTAAAAATATAACTAACGAGAGCAACAACAATGTCCAAACAACTTAAACTCACTTTTGTAACGGGGGCTGGTACTGTCACAGGTGCCAATTTTTTGCTGGAAAACATATCAGGGGGTGTTGGCGAGTCCCAGAAATTTCTGATTGATTGTGGACTTATCCAAGGCTCATCTGTTGCAGATCCGGAAAATTGGAAACCATTTGCATATGACCCCGCTTCGATTGATATTCTCTTTATTACGCACGCACACATTGATCACATCGGACGCATTCCCAAATTAATTCATGATGGATTCAAAGGACGTATCATTTCTACAGAGCCAACAAAAGATATTACGAAAATAATGCTTGAAGACACTGTTGGCATACTCTCACATGACCGTGAACATGATTTGCATACGATATATACAAATGAAAATGTTATGAAAGCGATGTCGTTGTGGGAAACGGTCCCACGACATCAAGTGATCAACATAGAGGGTGGATTCCAGGTGCGGTATTTGGAAGCGGGTCACGTGCTCGGATCTGGTATGGTAGAGATTGTCTATGAAGGAAAGAAAATAGTTTTCACTGGTGATCTAGGCAACTCACCATCCCCGATACTTCCAGACACAGAGGTTGTTGTTGATGCGGACTATCTCATCATGGAAAGTGTGTACGGTGACCGTAACCATGAACACAGGGATGAGCGCCGAAAACTCCTTGAGGAAGTGATTGAGAACAATTACAAGAACAAGGGGACACTTATCATCCCGACTTTTTCTCTTGAGCGAACGCAGACACTTCTTTTTGAGATTAACAATTTTGTCGAAAACGATCGTGTACCCATCATGCCGATATTTCTCGATTCACCTCTCGCAATAAAGCTCACCAAAGTGTACGAAACATACAAGGAATATTTCAACGAAGAAGCACAAAAATTGATTAAGTTTGGAGATGATATTTTCTATTTTGAGGGTTTACGGAACACGATGAAAACTGATGACTCAAAAAATATTGTACATATTTCTGATCCAAAAATAATCATCGCTGGCTCCGGCATGTCAAACGGGGGACGCATCGTTCATCATGAGAAAAATTATCTTCCATTCGAGAACAATACACTCCTTCTCACGGGATATCAGTCCGTGGGGACACTCGGGCGTTACATAGAAGACGGCGCGTCATCTGTCCGTATCATGGGCGAAGATATTCCTGTCCGAGCTCATGTTGTCAAAATAAGTGGTTATTCTGGACACAAAGATGGAGATCATCTTGTTGAATTTGTTGCGAGTACTGCGGATACAGTGAAAAAAGTTTTTTGTGTTATGGGGGAACCGAAGTCAGCACTTTTCTTGGTACAGCGTCTGCGAGACTATCTCGGCGTGAATGCTTCTGCGCCAAACGCAGGGGATAGCGTGATATTGGAATTTTGATGAATAATTAATAATTCTCTTTTAACTTTTAACTTTTAACTAACATATGACTGAATTTGATAAACATGCACATAGAGTAATCAAGATTGGCGTTGCTGGCGCATCTGAAACAGGACGTTGTGGAGTTGACGCGCTCGAGATAGCCAAGGCTCTCGGTGAAGATATGGCAAAACGGGGCATTATTATGCTCACCAATACTACAACAGGGTTTCCACTCTGGTGTGCGAAAGGATGCAAGGAAGCTGGTGGTACAGTCATCGGATTTTCTCCCGCCGCGAGTGAAAAAGAACACAGAGAAATATACCGATTGCCAGTGGATTTCATGGACTTGATTATCTACACAGGATTTGGATTTGTTGGACGCGACCTTCTTTTTGTACGAAGCGCAGATGCCGTAGTGATAGGTTGTGGAGAAATAGATACATTTCATGCCTTCACAATAGGATATCAAGACAAAAAACCCGTGGGAGTGCTCGATGGTCCATGGCAAACACCAGGATTGATTCGTGGATTATTGGAAGGAGATACAGCAAATCCTCTGCTTCACTACAACAAAGACCCCAAGAAATTGCTTGAGGAACTTATCAAGGATGTTGCGAAAGCCAAAGCAGATATATCTCACGAATTCATGTAAAACAAAAACATCTGCCGAGGCAGATGTTTTTTAGAAGGCTATTATGCAACCGACTTCACTATTTTTTCAAAAATGGTAGGGTGATTTTCTGCGAGATCTGCGAGAATTTTGCGGTCAAGTTTGATACCTTTCTTCTTGAGAGCATCCATGAGTTTGCTGTAACTTATGCCATGCGCACGACTACCAGCATTGATCTTCACTTGGAAGAGAGTGCGGGCATCCGCTTTTTTGTCTTTGCGGTGAACGAACATATATGTCTCTGCGTGAACAAGCGCCTCTTTTGCTTGTCGCTCTTTTGTGCTTCGTCCGAAGCGGTAGCCCTTTGCACGCTTGAGAACATTTCGTCGTCGTTTGAGTGCGTTAACTCCTTTTTTTACTCGTGTCATAAGTCAGTTGATAGATGTTAGTTTATAGTTGATAGAAAATTAATTGAAAGGTAGTACTCTACTCTTATCTTTGTTTGAGAGAGTGATTTCCTGCCCGCGACGCTTCAAAAGATTCTTCGAGCGTCGAGCGCGTGAATTGAAATGGTTTCGTCCCGGCTTCATAACCATGAGCTTACCGCTCTTTGAAACGCGAACTCGTTTTGAAATTGATTTGTTTGTTTTCATATGTTTGTTTTATTTCTCTTTCTCTAATGTGATCATGTATCCCTTTGGAGATTTCTTTACCGGATCTGCCACTTTGTAGGGGACAGTGATAAGGTGGAGAATTCTTTCGAGGCGTTCTTTGAGGAATGCTTCCTGCATGAACTTCATACGGCCAGAAAGGAAAAGTTCGATTTTGATGCGGTGTCCTTCTTTGAGCCACTCAGATACTTTCTTTGCTTTGAGTCCGAGGTCGTGCTCACCGGTGACTACCTTGATCTGTACTGATTTTGTCTCAGTCGCCTTGGCACTTGCTTTGGCTTTCTTTTCTTTCTTGCTCTGCTCGTATTGGAATTTACCGTAATCGGCTATTTTTGCAACAGGAGGGGCAGTATTCGGTGATATCTCGATGACATCGAGCCCTTCCTCGTGAGCTTTGGCAAGTGCTTCAGATAGAGTAACAACCCCAAGGTTTTCTCCGGCGCTTCCGAGGAGGCGAACCTCCTTTGCCCGTATTTGATTGTTGATGCGAAAATAGCTACTCAAGGTATTTGGGTTTCCAATGAAACGTTGCAATTTTAGGCTATTTAGGAGGAAAAGTCAAATAAAACTCATATATGTTAGAATTTAAGGGTTTATGGAATATATCGGCAACAGAAAAGCAGGACATGACTACTCACTCGAAGAGAGCCTCGAAGCAGGCATCGAGCTTTTTGGCTATGAGGTCAAATCCATCCGCGCCAAACACGGCTCGCTCACAGGCGCCTACGTCCTCGTCCGAGGCGGTGAAGCGTATCTTGTAAATGCCTTTATTCCACCGTTCCAAGAAAAAAATGCTCCGGAGACATATGATCCGAGACGCACGCGCAAATTGCTTCTCAACAAAAAAGAACTCGCGGAATTGGCGCAGAGAGAACGCGAAGGAGGATTGACTTTGGTGCCACTGTCGTTGTATAATAAAGGAAGAAAACTAAAGCTTCAGGTGGCAGTTGCGCGAGGAAAGAAAAAAAAGGATAAGCGCGAGACACTGAAAAAGCGCACGACGGATCGTGAGATGCGCCGAGAGCATAAGTTTCGTTAACATGGGGATGCTAGGCATCGACAAAGAAGTTACTTTTCACTATGCGTGTCGAGTAGGTATGTGCTCTCGTAAAACGCCGTACAAAAACTAAATGCAAACGCATTTTCTGCAATAAAGTCTCCTTACTTCGGTAAGGCTGACCTTGCATTCGTTCCTGCGTAAGCACGAACGGACATCCCGGGCGATGACATCTGATAATCATCCGAGGTGTAAAACATCAGGTTACGGATATGTGTTGTTCGACACACTTCCCGACAATGAAGAACTCGGTTTCTGTATATCTTGTCTCAATCTAAGTACAGCGACTTAAACAAATCGATTTTGACTACGCACGTAGATGTATTGATAAGGCTTCTTTGCACGGGGGTTCAATTCCCCCCATCTCCACACATATAAAAAAACTCATCAATTGGATGAGTTTTTTTATATGTGTGTGTCTATTGTACCAAGCTCGCACCTATTTCCAAAACCGATGACTTTGCACGCGCCGCGTGCGTGGTGGCTTGAAACTGAAGCGTACGCCCCGATTGCGCTGACAAGCGCCTCGGACACGCTCGCGGACTCGCGTGTGCAAC
>Ga0163151_10001241_pt1 | contig 43522 bp, 29 predicted proteins | sample OliLakLV19MP5IB2_FD_145596 | JGI IMG/M metagenome (GOLD analysis project Ga0163151, IMG submission 145596) | Freshwater microbial mat bacterial communities from Lake Vanda, McMurdo Dry Valleys, Antarctica - Oligotrophic Lake LV.19.MP5.IB-2 | ecosystem: Environmental > Aquatic > Freshwater >...
ATTCTCGATTCTGCGTGCATGTGTACATGATAAGGTTTTCCGCCATTTTTCGAAGCGGCATTTTCGTCGAAAATCCCGGAAAGCCGCCAGATTTCGTTAGCGTGCACGCATCATGCACGGGGTGGGCGCTCGGCTGAGCGCTAAACGGTTTTCTGCGGTTTTTGGCTGAGGGTGCAATCTTGGGTGGCATGATGTTCATTCTTTCGCGCCCATTTGACCCCAGAAGATCTTGCTGATGTTTTGCCAAAGCAGTGACCTTCCTAATGGGTTTTCGGAAGTGCACAGTGAGCGTGCACGGCAAGACGCCAACGCGCCCCAATGGGGGAGCTGAGTATGAAATAACTTCGGTAGGCTTCTCAGAACGTATATAGAACGATTGAGCGGATTGCAAGTGTGGCGTTTGGCCAAGGCGTGCGATTGACTGTAATTTTGTGCAAACGTCACATCATCGGAAACGCTAGGGAATTTTGGGCGGCGTAAGCATTGATTGCGAGCTTCCAAGAATTGGCCAACGCAACTCCATTGCTTTCTTAATGTATTTCGTCTGCTAAGATGCTCATATTATGAGCACCATTTCCCGAGGCCTTTACCAGTCGCTCATCACCGAATCACTACAGGTGCGCCTGCGCGAACTCGATGGGCGTCTGCATAAAAAATACACCGACCTGCACCACTCCGAAGTCGCCGATCGCCTTGCAGCGCATCTTTCACGCGTCGTTGAGCGTGCAATTGATTCAATTGAAGAGGATGAGCGTGTCCATAAAGGTGTAGAATTAGCGCGCGAACTGATTGAAAGGGCAGTAGTAGCGACGGCTGCAGACTTGCTGCCGGAACTCCCCGCAACGTCCGGACAGTACCTCACCGCGTTGCTGGAGTTTTTACCCGATGGAAGCCCCGAGGCTCTGAAGGAGCCATTGATCCCCCTGCTTGATACGGCACTTCTAACAAATGCGCCGGGTGAGCCTAGGGTTGGCCACCAGATCGTTGCGGAAATCCCATCTTCAGACCGCGTCGATGTGGTTATGGCTTTCATCCGTCGTAGCGGCATTAGGCCGGTGCTTGATGATCTTCGTCGCCATTGCGAGGCCGGGCGATCACTTCGCATACTGACAACCGTATACACCGGATCGACCGAGGCTGACGCTCTTGTTGAACTAAAGAATATTGGTGCCGAAGTGCGCGTGTCCTACGACAGCAGCAGTACCCGACTACACGCCAAGGCTTGGCTTTTTCACCGACAATCCGGCTTCTCCACCGCCTACATCGGTTCATCAAACTTGACACACTCTGCCCAAGTCAGCGGCCTGGAGTGGAACGTGCGGGTTTCGGGCGCTCGGAATGCGCCGGTGGTTGATAAGGTGGTCGCAGTATTCGACAGTTATTGGCACTCAGGTGACTTCGTTCCCTTTGATAAGGAGCAGTTCAACGAATTTACTCGCCATAACGCCGACACCGGAAACTTTTTAAAGCTGTCGCCGATTGAACTTCGTCCTGAGCCCTTTCAGGAGCGCCTACTGGAGCAGATCGCGCTCTCCCGTGAACGCGGGCACCACCGCAACCTGCTAGTCTCTGCCACTGGCACCGGTAAGACCGTGATGGCTGCAATCGATTACGCGCGACTGAGAGAGACACTTTCGCGTGTGCGCTTGCTCTTCGTTGCTCATCGCAAGGAAATCCTGCAGCAGTCACTTGCAACATTCCGCCACGCGATCCGTGATCACTCCTTCGGAGAAATTTGGGTGGATGGCGCGCGCCCGAAAGTATTCGATCATGTATTTGCGTCTATCCAAAGCCTGAGTGCCTCCGGACTGGATCGTTTGGACCCGCGGCACTTCGATGTCGTGATCGTCGATGAATTCCATCATGCAGAGGCCCCCTCGTACCGAGCGCTTCTCGAACACCTTAAACCAATTGAACTTCTTGGCTTGACGGCAACACCAGAGCGCAGCGATGGTCTCTCACTGCTGCACTGGTTTGACGGGCGCATCGCGGGGGAGCTGCGGCTTTGGGACGCGATCGATCAGCACAGGTTGGTTCCATTCGCCTATTACGGCATCTCTGACGATGTTGACCTGCGTGAAGTGCCGTGGCGTCGCGGGCGCGGTTACGATGTAGAGGGCCTTACTCGCCTTTATACTGCAAACGATTTTTGGGCACGTAAAGTCATTCAAGCGCTTTCAGGAAAAGTTGATAACATCGGGCGTATGCGGGCGCTGGGCTTTTGTGTCAGCGTCGATCATGCCCGATTTATGGCACGTGTGTTTAATGAGGCAGGGATTCCTTCGAGGGCCCTCTGGGCCGAAACGTCATCCCAAGAGCGCGAGGGCGCACTGAGGGATCTGGCCACACGCCGCATCAGCGTAGTTTTCTCGGTAGACATCTTTAACGAGGGTGTAGATGTCCCGTCTGTCGACACGCTCATCATGCTACGCCCAACGGACAGCCCGACGCTGTTCCTTCAGCAACTTGGGCGAGGCCTGCGCCGCCATGACGGAAAGTCCTTGTGTACTGTCATTGATTTTGTTGGGCAACATCGAAAGGAATTCAGATTCGATCGACGCCTTTCTGCGCTTCTGGGAGGGACGCGCGCGCAAATTGCCAAACAGGTGGAGCAGGGATTTCCTTTTCTTCCGGCGGGTTGCCACATGGAATTGGACCGTGTTGCCAGTGAGCGGGTGCTACGCAGTATTCGGAGTGCTGTGCCAGACCGCTGGCCTCAAAAAGTCGAAGAGTTGCGTAAGCTCGCTGAAACTCGAAGCCGCGTCACGCTTTCAGAATATCTTGATGAAACAGGCTTGACGCTCGAGGACGTTTACTCCGGCGGCCGATGCTGGTCAGACCTACTTGAAGCGGCGGCATTACCGGTGCTTATGCACGGACCTGCGGAAGGTGTATTGCGAAAGGCCTGCGGCCGCCTGCTTCACGTAGATGACGCACCCCGCATTGAGGCCTATATGCGACTTGTCAGCGGGCGGATCCCTAAGGCAGATGAACTAACTTCCATTGCGGAACGACGTTATCTGCGAATGCTCGTGGCATCATTTGTCCTAAATGCCGGCAACGCGAATGACTCACTTGAAAACGCCAGTCGGTTGGTGTGGCAACACCCCCAAGTTCTTGCAGAGGTTTTCGAGTTGATGGAAATTCGACTCCGTGAAATCGAGCATGTTGCGAAGCCGCTGGTTCAGCGTCGGAATGTTCCGCTTAGCGTTCACGCGCGCTACACGCGGATCGAAATACAAGCGGCATTCGGCGATGGAGCATTGGCGCGGGTACCTATGTGGCGCGAGGGGGTTCGGTGGATGCCTGAAGAGCAGTGCGATGTTTTTGTGTTCACACTTGACAAGAGCAGCGGCCGTTTTTCACCCACCACCCGTTATCGAGACTATGCGATCAGTCGAGATCTCGTGCACTGGGAGAGCCAGTCCACCACACGGGCCGACAGCAAAGTGGGCCGGCGATATCAAACCCACGTTGCCGCTGCGACAGGTGTGATGTTATTTGCGCGTCGAACTGATGACGATAGAGCGTTCTACTTTCTGGGACCGGCAGAGTATGTTCGGCATGAATCGGAGATGCCCATGGCGGTGACTTGGCGGCTTGCGCATCCTCTTCCTGGGGATTTGTTTGCATCATTCGCGGCCGCCGTTGCCTAGAGCCCGCCACCCGGGTCCGGGAGCAGCGCACGTATCGCCAGTGCGAAAATTCTTCGGCACTTGAGCGGGAATTCTACGCCGCCGCCGCCACCAGCCATTCCCTGAACGACTTGATCTTGGGGGTGTTTTCCAGGTCTGGTGGGTAGACGAGATAGAACGCGCTTTCGGCGGGGATGGCTGTTGCGAAGGGCCTGATCAGGCGGCCGGCTTCTAGGTCGCCTTTGACCAGCACGCTGCGGCCAAGCGCGACGCCGAGACCTTCGATGGCCGCCTGGATGAGAAGGCCCGAGTCGTCGAAGCCCGGGCCTCTGGCGGGGTCCACCGTCGTCAGGCCGGCCGCTTTGAACCACATGCTCCAGTCTTCGCGCAGTTCGTCATGGAGGAGGGTTGCCTTCGTCAGGTCGGCGGGTTCCTTCAGCTGCTGGCCAAGTTTGGGGGCGCAGACCGGGTAGAGTTCTTCGGAGAGGATTTTCACGCTGGTCAGTCCGGGCCAGTCGCCTTTGCCGTAGCGGATGGCGAGGTCGACGTCGGAGGCCAGCGCGCCGGTTTGCGCTTCGAATGTCGCGATCCAGACGTCCATGTCCGGGTTCTTGTCGTGGAAGTCCGCCAGGCGCGGTACCAACCATTTGGCGGCGAAGGACGGCATGACGGCGACCGTCAGCCAGCCGTGGCTGGGGTCAACAGCCTGAAGTTTGCGGGAGGCCAGCGCGATCTGATCGAAGGCTAGGGTGATTGCGGGCAGGAACTTGGCTGCAGCCTCGGTCAGAACCATTTGGCGTCCCTGACGTTTGAAAAGCGGGTTGCCCGCCCACTCTTCCAGGGCCGCTACCTGATGGCTGACGGCGCTTTGGGTGACGGCGAGCTCATCGGCTGCCTTTGTAAAGCTTAACTGGCGGGCCGCGGATTCGAAGGCGCGCAGTGAATTCAAGGGGGGAAGTCGGCGGGGCATGGGTTTATTATATGAATTATTCTCATGATATCAATGAAAAGTCCTCGTTTGAATGAATGTGGCTGGCTGTTTACATTTTGTTTTAACAGAAGCATTACTGGACAAAACGAGGCGTATCATGTTTAGGGCATATCCACACTTTATGGCAGCTAATGATGAGGTCCGCTCATCTAATGACGGGTTTTTTGGGTGGTTTTTTGGATGGTTGTTTGGGCGTTCGAGGGGGGAGTAGTTCCACTTCCCCCCATCGTCTGCAGCCGCTAACGCGGCGCAGCCACTTCCCCCGCAAGCGGGGGAAGTCCCCGGAATTTCTGTCTGCCCCCGCTTGCGGGGGAAGTGGCTGCGCCGCGTTAGCGGCTGCAGACGATGGGGGGCTTTAGCCTGGAATCAGGACTATTTTTCCCATTACTCTGCGGGCAGCCATTTCGTTGAGGGCTTCGGCTGCTTTGCTGAAGGGGTAGGACTTTGAGACGTAGGGTTTGAGCTTGCCTTCGCTGACCCAGGTCATGAGTTCGGCCAGGTTTTCCTGATTGCGTCTGGGCTCGCGAGCAGTGAAGGCGCCCCAGAAGACTCCCACGATTTGGCAGCCTTTGAGCAGCGTCAGATTGAGCGGGATCGAGGGGATGCCGGCCGGGAAGCCTACGACAAGGTAACGGCCTTCCCAGGCGATCGAGCGTAAGGCTGGTTCGGCGTAGTCGCCGCCGACGCCGTCGTAGATGACGTGGGCGCCATCACCGCCCAGAACTTTTTTGAAGTCGTCGGTAAGTTTCTTTTGTGCGTCCCTATCGAGGGCGCCGGTAGGATAGACGATGCCGGCATCGGCGCCGCGCTTGATGCACAAATCGACTTTTTCTTGCGTGGAGGCGGCAGCGACGACGCGGGCGCCCATGACTTTGCCGATCTCAACTGCTGCGAGGCCGACACCGCCGGCGGCGCCCAGCACGAGCAGCGTTTCGCCAGCCTTCAGATCGGCGCGGTCTTTGAGGGCATGGTGCGAGGTGCCGTAGGTCATGACAAAGGCTGAGGCTTCGACGAAGTCCATGTTCGCCGGGAACGCGATGCAGCGGGCCGCAGGCGCGAGTGCTTCTTCAGCAAAGCCGCCAAAGCCCGTTGAGGCAATGACGCGGTCGCCGACTTTGACGTTGGCGACATTGGCGCCCAGTTCCTTGACGGTGCCTGCCACTTCGCCACCGGGAGAGAACGGCAGAGGCGGGCGGAACTGGTATTTGTTCTGGATCATCAGCAGATCGGGGAAGTTCACACCGGCCGCCTTGACGGCGATGACGACCTGGCCTTCAGCGGGTCTGAGGCTGGCGGTCTCTTCAAGCACGAGGCTTTCCGGTGGACCATAGGCTTTGCAGAGGACAGCTTTCATTGGGGAGGCTCCTGATGGCGGGTTCAAAGCGACGTTATGCGAGTGGCGTGCAAACGCCAAGCGCCGCTGTGGTGTAGCGCGCACCTACGATGTCGCCACGCCAGTTGCGGATATGTGGGTTGAGATGTCTGGCGATAGCAGGCGCGGATTCGCTGGCGACGCTTAGAAGCACCAACAGGCGGGCCATCACGGCTTCGGCGGCGCGGCTTGCGCCGTCGTCGATCTTGAGTGCGATGCCGAGGCCCTGCTCCGGCAACACGGCCATGAAGACACCTTCCGCGCCGGTCTTGACGACGGTTTGGCCTGTCGATGCTTCGATCAAATCTGCACAGGCGCGGCCGGTGCCTGACACCAAAGACGGGTGGGATTTCCAGGCTTTGAGCAAGCGTTTGGCCGCAGAGGCGCGCGATGGCGCCAGTGACGCGGTATCACCCAGACGCGCCATGGCTTGCGCCAAGCGCCGCAGAGGAATGGCGTAGTTCGGTGCGGCACAGCCGTCGATGCCGATGGGCAAGGTATGGGCTGAAACGTCACACAGGCTGGCTATGGTTTCGCGCACCATGACCTGCACCGGATGATCTGGGCGCTCATATCCTTCGATCGAGACATTGAGGTGGCGGGCAAGCGTCAGAAAGCCGGTGTGTTTGCCTGAGCAATTGTTATGGACGCGGCAAGGTTTTTGGCCTTCGCGGATCAAAGCATGGGCTGAGGGTTCGTGAAACGGCAGATGCGGGCCGCAGGCAAGATTTCCATCTTTGCAGCCGATGCGGTCGAGCCAGGCGTTCACGCGATTTGTGTGCATGGGCTCGCCGGAGTGTGAGGCGCAGGCAAGGGCCAGCTCTTCTTCGCTGACATCGAAGGCGTGGGCGGCGCCCGTTTCGACAAGCGCCAGCGCCTGGAGCGATTTGAAGGCGGAGCGCGGGTAGACCGGTTGATCTGTATCGCCCCACGCCGCGCGGAGCACGCCTTGGGCGTCGGCGACGGCGATGGCGCCGCGATGGGCGCTTTCAATGCGGCCGCCTCGGGTGAGTTCGACAAGAGTGGGGTTCATCACATATATTTCATTTTGGGCCGGAGATTGCGGCCCTTGCTAAGCCTGGTTGCAGCCCCCTACCCTAGCAAACCCCTTTACCAATGGGGAATCGATCATTACGCCACACATTCAAAGCTGAAGGGGCTTCACAAAGATGCCTCAGTCAGGCGACATACTGGGGAAATGGACGCGTGTGATTGCTTTTCTGTACCCCCCGCGACTTCAGTAGCAAAGGAATTCTCGATGCGTTTGAATTTTGGCCGTATTGCCCTGGCGACACTCGGGTTTGTTTTTTGTATTGGGCCTTCGTTGGCACAGACAGGCCCATCGCTGCTGGGCACGTTTGATGACTGGGAGGCGTACAAGTCCACTGATGGGCGTGGCGCGGTTTGTTACGCGATCTCGTCGCCCAAGGCCAAGGAGCCCGCTTCGGCAAAACGCGATCCTATTTATTTTCTGATTACCACATGGCCCAAAGCAAGCATCGCGCACGAGCCTTCGGTGATCATCGGCTATCAATTCAAGGACGCTTCCAAAGCGACAATTCAAGTTGGCTCAGACAAGTTTGAGTTCTTTACCAAAGCCGATGCGGCCTGGATGCCGACGGGCCCTGATGAACAAAGATTGATAACGGGCATGCGGACGGCCTCGGAATTGACGGTTAAGGGCTTTTCGAAGCGCGGAACTCTCACGACTGATACGTATTCGCTCAAGGGTATATCGGCCGCACTCGACAAAGCGGCGGAAGGCTGCAAATAGACTGCAGTAGCCGCCAAGCTCCAAGTTTTTTGAAGGGTGGCTGAACTTCAGCCGCCCTTTTTTGTTGCTTCGCGAGAAAAGAAGAAGTGCCTTTATGAGTGATCCGGTGAAACCCAGTCTTGTGGGCCTGACGCGCGAGGGGTTGAAGCTTGCGCTGGCGGGAATGGGCGTTGAGCCCAAGCACCAATCTATGCGTGCGAACCAGCTGTGGAACGGGCTCTATGTGCAGGGCGCGACCGATTTTGGCGCGATGACGACGCTGGCGAAATCGTTTCGTGCCGAGCTTGATGGTGCGTTTTCGCTGCAACGGCCGGAGATTGTTACAGCGCAGGTGTCGGCCGACGGTACGCGCAAATGGCTGATCCGGTTTGGGCCCGGAATCGAAGTTGAAACCGTCTACATTCCGGATGAAGAGCGCGGGACGTTGTGTATCTCATCGCAGGTCGGCTGCACTTTGAACTGCAGGTTTTGTCATACGGGCACGCAGAAGCTGGTGCGCAATCTGACGGTGGCGGAAATCGTCTGGCAGGTGATGATCGCGCGCGACGACTTGCTGGAATGGCCGCGCGCGGGACGGAATTCAGAAGACCGCCAAATCACCAACGTGGTGATGATGGGGATGGGCGAGCCGCTCTATAATTTCGAGAACGTGCGTGATGCGCTGGCGATTGTTTCAGACGGCGAAGGCCTGTCGGTGTCGAAGCGGCGGATCACATTGTCGACGGCCGGCGTGGTGCCGATGATCCCCAAGGCCGGGGAAGAGATTGGAGCGATGCTGGCGATATCGCTGCATGCGGCGCGCGACGAGGTGCGCGATGTGCTGGTGCCGCTCAACAAGAAATATCCGATAAAGGAATTGCTGAACGCCTGCCGCAACTATCCGGGACTGTCGAACGCGCGGCGGATCACGTTTGAATATGTGATGCTGAAGGGCGTGAACGATTCCATGGCGGATGCGAAGGAGTTAGTCAGGGTCATTGGCGGCATCCCAGCCAAGATCAACCTGATCCCGTTCAATCCGTGGCCCGGCGCGCCCTATAAATGTTCGGAGTGGGAACAGATCGAAACTTTCGGCGAGTATGTCAATCGCGCGGGCTATGCGTCGCCGATCCGCACGCCGCGCGGGCGCGATATTATGGCGGCCTGCGGGCAGTTGAAGAGCGAGAGCGTCAAGCAACGGGCCAGCGATCGCATCGCCGAGATGCGTTCGAGCGAATTATCGCGCATGCCGCATTGAGGGTTTGATGAGCAGGAAAAACGTGAAGAAGGTTGTGCTGGCCTATTCGGGCGGGCTCGACACATCGGTCATTCTGAAGTGGCTGCAGACTGAATACGCTTGCGAAGTGGTGACGTTTACGGCTGATCTGGGCCAGGGCGAAGAGCTGGCGCCGGCGCGCAAGAAAGCGGAGATGCTGGGCATCAAAGCATCGAACATCTTCATCGAGGATTTGCGCGAAGAGTTTGTGCGCGATTATGTGTTTCCGATGTTTCGCGCCAATGCGCTTTATGAGGGGCAGTATTTGCTCGGCACGTCGATCGCGCGGCCGCTCATTGCCAAGAGGCAGATCGAGATTGCGGAGAAGGTGGGTGCCGATGCGGTGGCACATGGTGCGACCGGCAAGGGCAATGATCAGGTGCGGTTCGAGCTGACCTATTACGCCTTGAATCCCGATATTCATGTGATTGCGCCGTGGCGCGAGTGGGATCTGGAAAGCCGGACGACGCTGATTGAGTTTGCCGAGAAGCATCAGATTCCGATTGCCAAGGACAAGCGCGGCGAGGCGCCGTTTTCGGTCGACGCCAATCTGCTGCATTCGTCGAGCGAAGGGAAAGTACTGGAAGATCCGGCGGTTGAAGCGGACGCTATTGTTTACCAGCGGACGATCAGTCCAGAAGAGGCGCCGGACCGGGCCACCAACGTCGAGATCGGGTTTGAGCGCGGCGATCCGGTATCGATCGACGGGAAGGCCATGTCACCGGCGACGATCTTGACGGCGCTGAATGAACTGGGGCGGGCGAACGGGATCGGGCGGCTTGATCTGGTCGAAAACCGCTTCGTGGGCATGAAAAGCCGCGGTGTTTATGAAACGCCAGGGGGAACTATTCTGTACACGGCTCATCGCGGGATCGAGTCGATCACGCTTGATCGGGGAGCTGGTCATTTGAAAGACGAGTTCATGCCGAAATATGCCGAGCTTGTTTACAACGGTTTCTGGTTCACGCCGGAGCGCGAGATGCTGCAGGCGATGATCGACAAGAGCCAGGAGTATGTCTCGGGCAGCGTGCGGATGAAGCTCTACAAGGGGAATGCCACGATCATCGGGCGTTCGTCGCCGTACTCGCTGTACCGGCGGGACTATGTGACGTTCGAGAAAGACAGTGTCTATAACCAGAAAGACGCGGAAGGGTTCATCAAGCTGAACGCGCTACGCCTGCGGTTACTGGCGGCGCGGAACCAGTCGATGAAGCGTTAGGCGATTATGGTGCCGCCGAGATGGCGATGCCGTAGACGCGCCACTGTCCGCCGGTGATTTCATAAAGAACTTCGAATGCCACTGTACGCGGCTGGATGGGAAAGACGCCCGTCAGGTAGATCATGCGTTCGGGGGTTATGACCGGCTGCTTTGTATAGGTGGGATCTACGACGGCGGCCGCTAAGAGATCCACCCCTTGCACCGGCAGGTTCGCGAAGATCTGCGCGAGTTTGGCCGCGGAGTTGGCGTCGCGAAAACTTGGACTGCCGAGATCCCGCAGCACCGTGAAGTTCCCGGTTTTGTTGCCATGGTCCACTGCAAGCAGTGTGCTGCGGAGCATCGCCAAGAGGGCAATGGGTTGAGGCAATTTAGGTGTTGCTGCGACGGGGGGCTTAAGGCGGATGTTCGTTGTTGGCTCAGCGGTCGCGTCTTGGGGCGCGAATAACGGCGCATCCGATTTGGTAAAAACCAATGCGAAGCCCAAAATAAGCGTAGCCGCCCAAATCCTAATCGCGCTGGGTGTCATGTTGATCGCACTCATACCATCTCACGGGAAATCTACCCCGGATTGTGTCACAGCTCCTTAATGTGTGTTGTGAATTGAGTCCGGAACCGCGCGGCTGTTCCTGCAAAAAGTGACCTCTGTTCCTCAAAGAGCACACCATTATTTCAAAGGCGCAAGAGAGCCAATTACATCCCTCGGGTGAGGCCGCACACGTAATTGGGACTCTCTTAAAATGCCCCCTAATCAACCATTCTTGCGGCTTTCGCTGCGCCGCGCAACTATCGGCTGAACTGTGTCCCCGCCAAAAACAACTGTTGGCGTTCGTTTACAAACTTCGGGCTTCATGGTCGAAAACAGCGCGGAGAAATTGGTGAGCTCACGCTCGCGCAGATTTTGTTTACCGGTTAGCCTAAAGTTCCCCAACGCCCCCGATCATACGCACAAGTCTAAACATAGCCGGAAAATGTCTTTGGGGGACCGATGACTACCAACAAAAACCGATTGCAGGCGACAACATCAATTCTGGACTCGATGGTAACGGGTTCGGCGAGCGGCCTGGTGTGCTTCGCCATTGCCGCGAACGCTCTAATGGCGCGGCCGGCTTATGCTGCATTCACAGAAACAAATTTTGGGGACACTCAAACAGCCCTTGCCGCCAACGCCGTCTGCGCCGAGCAGCTCGACGATGTGATCTTCGGCTTGCAAACAGCGGAAATCGCCGCTGACTTTATTGGACTTGGGGCAGAGGCCGTCGGCGCCGTTTTCATCATCAGTGAAATTCCGGGCATCGTCGCACAAGCGGCGGCTCTTGCCTTGGGCACAGCCGCGTTCGCGCTTGAACAACAAGCCGGAGACAAACCAAACTGCGAAGGCGACTTCCTGGGGTCGGTCACTGCGGGTGGTGGCGGTAGCTTTGGCGGAGACTCGATCTTCAATGCCACGCTCGACGTGACGGGTCCGCTGAATGCGAATGGCGGGATCAACGTCACGGGTGTGATCGTCGGCAATAGCGGCGCAAACATAACCGGAAATTCCATCTTCAATAACCAGCTGACCGTCACCGGCCCGTTCATCGCCAACGGCGGCGCAACGATTACCGGCGGCATCGATGTCACGGGCAACTCCGCATTCCATAACAATGTGCAAATCGACGGAGACCTGAACGTCGATGGCGCGGGTACTTTCGGCACCATTGCCGTTGACAAAGGGTTGTCGGTGCACGGTGGAAATATCTGGCTTGGCAATACTGATGGCACGACATTCCAGCCCGGTATTTCCATTGGCGGCGGCGCGTTCGCCGGCGCGGGTGGAGTTGCAAACCCTCCTTCGACAACAGGACACGCGGCCGCGATTGCCATTGGCAACGGCGCGAATGCGGCGGTTTCTGGAAGTATCGCGTTTGGCCTGAGTGCCGCATCGACAGCGGTAAACGCCATCGCCATCGGAACTTCTGCCGGTGCAGCGGGAGGCGGTGCGAACTCCACGGCAGTCGGCAGTCTAGCGCGGGCGGTTGGGATTAATGGATCGGCGTTTGGTACTAACAGTTCGGCGGGCGGTTTGGACAGCGTGGCGTTCGGAAATACTGCAAATGCAAGTGCACAGCTGGCACTGGCGGTGGGCGTGAGCAGCGTAGCCTCGGGCGCCTCATCTGTTGCTGTCGGCGATAGATCCAGGGCAACCATGTCCGGGGCCATCGCGGTTGGTCAAAGTTCTGCGGCGACCGGGGTCGATGCGATCGCAATCGGGCGGGGCGCTACGGCGACGGGTTCGGTGGCTGTGGGAGCGGGTGCCATGGCGTCAAATGGCGGCGCTGCTTTTGGCGACCTTTCAAGCGCCACGGGGTTAAATTCAACCGCCGTGGGTCCAAACGCAGCCGCTAGTTTTGCGAACTCGGTTGCGGTCGGCAGCAATTCAATCGCGGCGGTCGAAAACACGGTTTCGTTCGGTTCTCCCGGATTCGAGCGCCGGTTGATGAATGTGAATGACGGTATATTGAATACCGATGCCCCGAACATGGGGCAGTTGCGGCATGCGGTCGAAAAATTGAATCGGGGGGTCGCTTCCACCATCGCGATGTCGACTCCCATTCTTGATCTGGAACCCGGCGAAACCAGCGTTGCGATGGGCGGTGGGTTCTATCAGGGCGAAAATGGCGTCGCGATCAGAGGTGCATACCGCCCACATACCGAATGGCCGATGCTTGTGTCAGGCGCAGTCGCCACGGCCGGCAACGATTCCGTCACAGGGCAAGTGGGATTGGCATTCAAATTCTAAGTGCCAAATCTGGGTGCGGGATGATCGGGGATCAGCATGGTAAAATTTCATAAAAGCAAAGCCAGAGCCCTGTTGTTGGGCGCGACGTCGATGTTTGCGATATATGCGGCGGGCATTGCGAACGCCGCCTGCACAGGAACGGCCGGGGACGATGTTTGCCTTGTCGACTCAACGACCAATCAAGCGACCCCGGTCGATGCGCTCGGCCAGACCACGTTCGACACTCTACAACTGGGCGGCGCAACAAATTTCAATTTCGGTGCCGCCACGGTCGGTACGATTTATACGAATTTCGAGCTGTTCCAAAAAGTTGGCGCGTCGAACGTGACGCTGACCGGCGTCCCCGGGGTCGCTACGAGCTGGGATATCCAAGTGGGTACGCTGACGGCGTCCGGCGGCAACGCGATCTTCGATACGTCAAACGTCGATGTCGATGCAGGAGCCACGTTTGCCCTGACGGCATCGGAAACCATCGGCAGCCTGTCGGGCGCCGCCGGGTCGTTTGTGAATTTGGGCGCGTTTACGCTGACGACCGGCGGTAACGGCGGGTTCACAACGTTTGCCGGAAATATGTCGGGCGCGGGAGGCTTGACGAAAGCGGGAACTGGGAACTTCACGCTTTCGGGTGCAAACACCTATGCGGGATCGACTCTGGTCAACGCCGGGTCGCTGACAGTGAGCGGCGGCGCGGCCATCGCCGATAGCGGTGCGGTCGATGTCAGCACCGGCGCCGCGTTGGTGTTGAGTTTGAACGAAACCATCGGCAGTCTGTCTGGTGCGGCTGGGTCGTTTGTGAGCTTGGGCGGAAACACGCTGACGACGGGCGGTAACAATGCCTCGACGCTGTTTTCAGGCGTCATTTCCGGTACGGGCGGATTAACGAAGGAAGGCACGGGCAACTTCACGCTATTTGCCACCCCAATCGACCCGGTGACGTTCTTGGGTAATCCCAACACCTATTCCGGGCTTACACTGATCAATGCGGGGACACTTTCTGTAAGCGGTCAGGACGCCATCGCTAACACCGGTGCGGTGCAGATTTCGGCGGCCGGAACCTTGGCCTTGCTCGACGGCGAGCGGATCGGCTCGTTGACCGGCGTAGCCGGTTCACAAGTTAATTTGGGATCCTTCTCGCTTTTGACGGGTGATGCCAGCAACACGACTTTTGCCGGAGTAGTGTCGGGCGCCGGCGGGCTTGCCAAGTTGGGTAGCGGCGAGTTCACCCTGTCGGGTGCCAACACGTATACGGGGTCGACTTTTGTCTCCGAAGGTAAGCTGATCTTGGCCGGCGGAAGCGCACTGTCCGATCTAACTCAGGTGACGCTCGGTTCGGGAACCACGATGCAACTCACCGCATCGGAAACCATCGGCAGTCTGTCCGGTATCGGCTTTACGGCGCCCGGTTCGACACCGCCCTTGCCACCGGCAACGCCTGAAATTTGTGCCGCTTTGCCTGCTTATCCGGGATGTGTGGGACCTCCGCCGCCGTTACCACCAGCGTCGCCCGGCACGATTGCTTCGATCGTCGATCTGGGGATCTACACGCTGACCACCGGCGGTGCGGTTCCAGCTATTCTGCCGCTCGAGACACCCGATTGCAACCCGCTCCCGCCCTTTGAATGCGATTTCACCGCTTTTGCAGGTACCATCATCGGCACCGGCGGATTGACCAAAGTTGGCACCGGTGGGTTCATTCTTTCGGGCACGAATACCTATACGGGGCTGACACAGGTCAATGCGGGGACGCTGACCTTGGCGGGCGGCACGGCCATCGTCGATACCGGCGCGATCACGGTCGCCAGCAGCGCGCTATTGGCGTTGAACGCGTCTGAAACAATCGGCAACCTCACAGGTTCAGGTGGTTCGTTTGTAAACCTCGGATTGAACACGCTTACGACCGGCGACGGCTCGAGCACGATTTTCGCGGGTACAATGTCGGGCGCCGGCGGTTTGACCAAGCAGGGCTTGGGTATTTTTACATTATCGGGCGCGAACACATACACCGGCCCAACCACGATCAATGCAGGCAGGCTGGCGGTCTCCGGCGGCAGCGCCATTGGCGATACCTCGTCAGTCAGCATCGCCGCTGCAGCGACACTCGATCTGTTGTCGTCTGAGACGATCGGTGCGTTGACCGGCGCATCGGGATCGTTCGCCACGATGGGCGCAAGCTCGCTGACCATTAATAACACGGTTGGCCCATCGACGTTTGCGGGCATGATCTCGGGCAGCGGTAGTCTCATCAAAACCGGTGCCGGCACCCAGGTTCTCAGCGGCACGAACACGTATACCGGTACAACCTTCGTCAATGCCGGCACACTCTCGGTATCGGGTGGCAACGCCATCATCGACACCGGTGCCGTCAATGTGGGCAGCGGCGGAACGCTTGGACTGGCGTCCGCAGAAACGATTGGTAACCTCACGGGCGCTGCCGGATCGTTTGTCGCTCTGGGATCGAACACGCTCACCACCGGCGATGCCTCGAGCACAATTTTTGCTGGAGTCATGTCAGGCACCGGCGGTCTGACCAAACAGGGCGCTGGCATTTTCACGTTGTCTGGCGCCAACACGTACACCGGTCCGACCACGATCAATGCAGGCACGTTGGCTGCCTCAGGTGGCAGCGCCATCTCCAACACGTCGAATGTGGGTATCGCCTCCGCCGCGACGCTCGACCTTTTGACGTCTGAAACCATCGGTTCATTGACGGGCGCGGCCCTATCGTCCGTGACGATGGGTACGAACTCTCTGACCATCAACGCCGTTAGCGGCGCGTCGACATTCGCAGGCGTGATCTCGGGCAGCGGCAATCTCACCAAAACCGGCGCAGGCACGGAAGTTCTCAGCGGCACGAACACCTACACCGGCACGACATTTGTCAACGGCGGAATTTTGCAAGTGTTAGGTGGAACCGCAATTGCCGATGCGGGCGCGGTTAATACTGGTGTTGGCGGTACTTTCGGGCTGCTAGCGTCCGAATCAATCGGCAGCCTGGCGGGCGCCGCCGGTTCCTTCGTCGTCTTGGGCGGGAATGCGCTGACCACCGGCGACGCTTCGAGCACCAACTTTGGTGGCGTGATGTCGGGCCTCGGCGCTTTGATCAAGCAAGGAGCCGGCAATTTCACCTTGTCGGGTGCGAATACCTATACCGGTCTGACATCCGTCAATGGCGGAACGCTATTCCTTGCAGGTGGCAGCGCTATCGCCGACTTAGGTGTGATCGATTTGGCAAGCGGCGGAACACTGGCCTTGCTGTCCTCAGAAACCATCGGCAACTTGACCGGCGTTGCCGGATCGTTTGTTGACTTGGGCATCAGCACACTGACCACGGGCGACGCCTCGAACACGACCTTCACGGGTGTCATGTCGGGCCTGGGTGGCCTGACCAAGCAAGGTTCCGGCATTTTCATCTTGTCGGGTGCCAACACTTATACCGGCCCAACCACGATCAATGCGGGCACGCTGTCCGCAACCGGTGGAAGCGCGCTTGCCAACACTTCTGCGGTGGGAATCGCCGCCGCTGCGACGTTGGATCTCCTGTCCTCCGAAACGATAGGTTCTTTGTCGGGTGCAGCCGGATCGTTCGTCACGATGGGCGCCAATTCACTTACCATCAACGCGACTGGCGGCTCGTCGACGTTTGCCGGTGTAATTTCCGGCGGCGGCACTCTTACCAAGACCGGTGCCGGCACCCAGGTCCTGGGCGGCAGCAACAGCTACACCGGCACCACATTCGTCAATGGCGGGACACTTTCAGTGTCGGGTGGCAACGCCATCATCGACGCCGGCGCGGTGAATGTGGGTAGCGGCGGCACTTTCGGCCTGCTGGCGTCCGAGACGATCGGCAAACTCACCGGGGCGGCGGGTTCGTTTGTGAATCTGGGCACGAGTACACTGACAACCGGCGACGCGACGAGCACAGTTTTTGCCGGCATCATGTCGGGGACAGGCGGATTGACCAAACAAGGTTTGGGCGGTTTCACATTGTCGGGCGCGAATATCCATACCGGTCTGACATCCGTCAATGCGGGCACGCTGACACTAGTTGGCGGCGCGGCGATTGCCGACGCCGGCGGCGTGACGGTGGCCGGTGGCGCCAGCGTGTCGTTGTCGGCTTCGGAGACCATCGGCAGTTTGGCGGGCGCGGGTGCGGTTAATCTAGGCGCAAACTTTCTGACAACCGGTAACGGAGTGAATACCTCTTACAGCGGCGCCATCTCAGGTTCCGGCGGAATGACGAAGCAGGGCGCAGGCAAGTTCTCGACTACCAGTCTTGGTTATACGGGTCTGACAACGATCAACGCCGGCGAACTGAACGTCAACGGCACGATCTCAGGAAGCGTTTTGATCAATGCGCTCGGAACGCTCTCGGGCAATAGCGCCATCAACGGCTCGCTGACCAATCTGGGGATAATCAAATCGGGCAACTCGCCGGGATCCACCATTGTAGGCGGCAATTACGCGGGCGGTGGCGCTATGGCGGTTCAAGTTCAGCTCAACAATTCGGCCGCACCGGTCAACGGCACGACCCACGATTATTTGCAAGTCAGCGGCAACGTCAGCGGCACTACGCTGATCAACATTGATCCGGTTGCGCCATCCAATGCGCCAGTGGCGACAACGGGCAACGGAATCGAAGTGGTACGCGTTGGCGGCACGGTCGCGTCGAACGCGTTCGCTTTGGCGGGGTCAGTTGTTCAAGGCGGCTACGAATTCTTGCTGCAGTACTTGCCCGACTATGCGGGGACAACCGACGGCTTCTTCCTTCAGTCGACCGCTCTTCAGGAAATGTCTGTGAACGCGGCGATGCTCTCGGCCGGGCGGGCGACGAATTCGGCCTGCGGCCGCGATGACGGTGCGCACCCCGGAATGGTTGGGAAGGCGTACAGAATTTGGGCAGATACGAGAATCGGCACCCTCGATGCCAGCGCCAAGACCGGCGTCGCGTTCGAGGCAGACCACACCTGCGCCGGTGTTGGCGTCGATGCGTCGGTTACTCAGAACTTCTTTGTTGGGATATCGGGGGGTATCACCGAGACCCGTGCCGACGTAAGTCTACCCCAAGGTTTGGCTGCTCTCGAAGGCGATGGAGGGCAGATCCGGGTCCGCGCGGGCTATACTCAGGGACCGTTCTTCGCAGTCGCTTCCGCAGGCTATTCCAAGACTTATTGGGAAGTGTACAGAGCCGGTGGTGGCGGACAGGAGGTTCAGACTAAAGGTCAGATTGGCGCTTTTGACGCGGGGTATCGCATTGCGTTCGATAAATTTACGGCGCTGACCCTGAGCGGTAGCTTGGAGTATGACGGCGCCGGTTGTGGCGACAACTGCCTGATCGCGGGTGCGGTTGAAAGCGTGGCCCAATGGTCAGCAAGGGCGGGTATGCGTTTGGATACGTCGGTCTTTGGCGTCCAACCCTTTGCCGGCTTCAGCCTCTCCGACAATTTGAGCGGCGGTAACTCCGTGGCGTTCGCGGGCGCTACGTCAGTGTCCGACGCGGCCTCGATGGTTGTGGACGCCGACGCCGGGTTCCGCGCGGACGTTGCCAACGACGTTTCGCTATTTGCGAGGGGCCGCATTACGCGCGGTCTGGACAGCGACGTGGAAGGCTACGAAGCAAGCGGCGGACTTCGAATCGTTTGGTAGTTCGGCCGAACAACTAGCGGTTTTGAATTAAAGCTCGTCCCAGTAGATTTCGAAGATGTTGCCGTCGGGGTCGGCGATGCGGGCGGCGAAGAAGTTGTGTTCGTCGAAGGCGACAGGAACGCCCAGATGTTCGGCCCAGGCCTCGACGGCTGATTTGGACTCGACGCGGAAACCGAAGTGGAAGGCGTCGCCGGCCTGGAGCGGATTGCCTTTTTTGAAGAATATCGAAATGCCGGGACCGACGAGGACGTTGCCGCGGCACTCAAGATTCAAGCGCTCCGCGTACCATTGGGCAAGCACTTCGGGGTCGTTGGTCGGGATATTCAGATGGTCGAGCCATAAGGCCGGCAAGGTGTTCATGATCTAAAGCTCCGCAGGGGGGCTCATACCAGCCTGGGCGAAGGCCGCCAATATGGTGTTTCGGAGCAGGCAGGCCCGCGTCATGGGGCCGACGCCGCCGGGCACGGGGGTTATGGCGCAGGCGTGGTCTTTCACCTCGTCAAAGGCGACGTCGCCGAACAATTTTGGCTTGAGGCCTGGCTGGTCGAGGCGGTTCATGCCGACGTCGATGACGATGGCACCGGGCTTGACCCATCCGCCTTTGACCATTTCGGCGCGCCCGACGGCTGCGACGAGGATGTCGGCTGAGCGGGCGATGGCGGCTAAATCCCTGGATCTGGAATGGGCAATTGTGACAGTGCAATTTTCCTGCAGCAGCAGCTGCGACATGGGTTTGCCGACAAGCTGCGACCTGCCGATGACAACCGCATTGAGGCCGTCGAGCTTTGGGCGCACAGATTTGATCAGCATCAGACAGCCTTGTGGGGTGCAGGAGACGAGGCCCGGGCGGCCGCTGGTCAGACGGCCCGCACTGAGCGTCGTCAAACCATCAACGTCTTTGTCCGGAGAAAGGGTGTCGAGGATTGCGTCCTGCCGGATTTGGGCTGGCACCGGGAATTGGACAAGCACGCCGTGGACGGACGCGTCGTCGTTGAGTTCGCGAACCACGTCGAGGACTTCGGTCTGGGTGGCTGTGGCGGGGAGTTTGATATCGCGTGAGTTGATGCCGGCTTCGCGTGCATCGCTGACTTTGAGGCGGACGTAGATTTCGCTCGCCGGGTCGTTGCCGACCAGCACGACCGTGAGGCCTGCGGCTATGCCCTGGCGCTTTTTGAAGTCCGATGCGGCTTGCTGCACGCGCGCTCTGACGGTGGCGGCGAAGGCTTTGCCGTCGATGATGTGTGCCGTCATGCTTTCCTCTACAGCAATGCGCCGGTCAGTGTCCGGATGACCAGGATTTGTACCACTTGAAGGCCCAGCAAGAGCACAATGGGAGAGATATCCAGGCCGCCAAGGTCGGGCATGAAGCGGCGAATGGGGCGCAGCAGCGGCTCAGTCAATTGGCCGCAGACATATTGTATGTTGCGGATTGCCGGGCTGTAGGGGTTCACGACGTTGAAATTGATCAACCAGCTGAGGACCACGGACACGACAATGATCCAGAAATAAATCTGCACTGCCAGATTGATGATGAAAATCAAGAGAGAGATCACGTTGGTTTCCGGGTGCTGTTGGAATCAAAACCTTCAGGGGGCAAGATAGCCTGGTTTATGCGTCGCTTGACACTGGCCTTGCCCCCCTCCTACAACCCCCAACTCGTGCGGCCAAGGGATATCCCCAACAGCCCAAGCACGCGCATGGGGCTGTAGCTCAGTTGGGAGAGCGCTTCGTTCGCAATGAAGAGGCCAGCGGTTCGATTCCGCTCAGCTCCACCATGCACCCTTCAGGGCCTTGCGCGCCGCAGGCTTTGAGAAACAATTCGTAAACCACACTTTTCACTGGAAATGAGGCTGGGCCGGAAACGCCGCCTTTACATCGCGTGTGGCATTGTTGGGCGAAGCCAATCTCTGGCTGAGCGTGCGGCCCATGAAACTCAGATTTTTATTGAGCCTTGTTTGCGCGCTGATCGTGGCCGCGCCGGTCCACGCGTCTGGCGGCGGTGGCGGCGGTCATGGCGCCAAGAAGGAAAAAGCTGCCAAGGCCCCGAAAAAGCAGCGGCCAATTACCTCGCTAGCGTCGTGGGTCTCGGTCGATCCGTTTTCCGTCACCGTCGTGCAGGAGGATCGGGTTAGCGGCAAGCTTTTGGTATCGTTCGGGATGGATGTTCCAGACGAAGAGTTGCGGCTCAAAGCCGAACTCATCATGCCGCGGCTGCAAGACGCATGGCTGACCCAACTGAGCCACTATGCCGGTACAACGATTAGGGCCAACCGGGCGGCCAATATTTCGGATGTCTCGACATTGTTGCAAAGCACCGCTGATCTGGTTCTGGGGAAACCGGGTTCGAAGGTTCTGATCGGTTCGGTCATCGTACAGATGAAATGAACGCGGCGTTGACGCGTCGGCTGGCGGCGATATGCTCGACACATGGATGCTGCCGGACCTGCCTTTGACGTGACCTCGTATCCCCACCGCTCTTTGGGCGCCGAGGGCTTTCGTGTGCTGTTGATAGCGCTGATTGCGATCAATGCCGTTGCCGGCATCGTGTTCGTGTTGGCGGGCGCCTGGCCGGTTGCCGGATTTTTGGGCCTTGATGTCCTTGCGGTCTACGTGGCCTTCCGACTGAGCTACGCGCAGGCTGCAGCTTATGAACGGATTACGATTGCCGGCGCGTCCGTCATTGTCGAGCGCGTCGATCCGCGCGGGCGGCGGCAAGAGTGGCGCTTCCCGTCATACTGGGCGAGTGTCAGGTACGACGGCGACGAAACGCGCGGCACTGTTACGCTACGCAGTCATGGGAACACGGTTGAGGTTGGAAGCTATCTGTCTCATTTCGAGCGCCAGGCCTTTGCCGATGTTTTGCGTGAGGCGTTGCGGGTTTCCAAGACTTCAGATCTGGGGTCGCAGGCCTAGTACATCTTGCATGTCGAAGAGTCCCGGTCCCTTGCCTTGGCCCCAGAGCGCCGCTTTCAGCGCGCCGGTTGCAAAGATGGAGCGATCTTCGGCGCGGTGGGTGAGTTCGACGCGCTCGCCCTCGCCTGCGAAGATCACGGTATGATCGCCGACGGCGGAGCCGCCGCGCAGGCTGGCAAAGCCGATGGGACCCGTGGCGCGGGGCCCGGTTTGGCCATGGTGGGGTTGAGAACGAAGGTCATCGAGCTTGGCATCGCGGCCTTGCGCTGCGGCCTGTCCGAGCAAAAGCGCGGTGCCGGACGGCGCATCCACTTTCAGACGATGGTGGAGTTCGAGAATCTCAATATCAAAGGCCGGGCCAAGGGCGCGGGCCGCGAGTTCGACAAGCCCTGCCAGCAGATTCACGCCGAGGCTCATGTTACCGGACTTGATGATCGTCGCGTGGCGGGCGGCAGCGTTGATGCGAGCTTCGTCGCTCTTGCCGAAGCCGGTGGTGCCGATCACGTGGACGATGCGGGCCTGGGCCGCCAAATCGGCGAGTGTCAAGCTGACCGAGGCTTGCGTAAAATCGATGATGGCATCGGCTTTTGCGATCACGGGCAAGGGGTCGGATTCTACTTTGGCGCCGATGGCCGGCAGATTGGCAAGACACCCGAGGTCCTTGCCTTGCGCCGTGTGACCTGGGGCTTCGAGGCCTGCGATGACTTTGATCGCAGGCTGTTTCAAGGCTTCACGGAATATGGCCTGGCCCATGCGGCCAGCGGCGCCGGCAATGACAAGTTTCAGTTCGCTCATAGTTGAGTGATGTCCGTTTCCTGACCCAAAAGAACCCGGCCAACCGTTTCCATGGTTGGGGTGCCTATCATCATATGTTGTGATGCGACGTGCACATCGCGGAATATCCGCTGCAAGGCAGATTTTTTGTAGACCGACGTGCCGCCGCCCAGATTGTACATCAAATCGACCGCGCGCACCGAGGCGCGGGCGGCGTGGCTTGATGCCAGCCTGATGTCTCGGCGGCGGTCGGCGCTGAGGGGCTGGCCCGTTTGTGCGTCGATCCAGGCGGCATCTATACTTTCGTGCAGATAGGCGCGAGCGGAGCGGGTCAAGGCTTCGGCATCGGCCACGTCTGCTTGTGTATTGGTGCGCGTTGCCAATGGTTTGCGGTGACCTTCGGGTGTTTTGCCGCCAGCAATGGCCACCAGTTCCGTGATGCTCGCACGGGCCAGGCCCAGCATGACAGAGGCTATACCGGCGGCGAGCAGGCCAAATACCGGAAAAGCGTAAAGCGGGCGGTCGAGCGGTTTGTCGCTCATGAGGCTGACACTCATTTCCCTGGGCACGCGTTTGTTGACAAAGGCGAAATCCTGACTGCCGGTGCCGCAGAGGCCCGAGACGTCCCAGTTGTTCATCAGCTCGGCTTCGGCGACCGGCAGCATGATCATGCGTGAATCCGGGATGCCGGAGGGCAGCAATACCGGCTCGCCGTTTCGCATGACGACGCAGCCGCCCATGATCGCCTTGGCGTTAGGTGAGCCCGAGCCCCATTGCCAGCGGCCGTTGACGAGGTAGTGGCCGCTGTCCTCGACCGCACTCCCTCGCGGTGCGAAGACGCCTGCGACGATCATGTCGGGGTCGCGCCACACTTCGTGGGCTGTGGCGGGCGGCATGTAGCCCGCGACCAGGCCGGTCGTGGCGCAGATCATCACGCACCAGGCGGCGGAGGCATCGGCTTGGGCTAAGGTTTCGATGACGCGCGAGAGGGTCAGCGGATCGGCTTCGATGCCGCCATAGGCCTTGGGTACGCAGAGGCGGTAGAACCCCGTTTCGGCAAAGTGCGCGGCGATGTCGGCGGGGAGCTTGCGGCCGGATTCGATTTCGACGGCGCGTTGTTTGAGTTCGTCCTGGAAACCGCGCGCGGCGGCGATGAAGTCTGTCATGATACGTACCTAGGAAACTTGGACATCAGCGGGCGCGCCTGAGGGTGAGATTGATGCGGCCGCCTTCGGGCAAGACCGCGTGTTCGCTTGGTGAGGTGCCTGGCCGGATGCGGCGGACACCGTGATAGCGCAGGCGGCTGGGTCCGCCAAGGACAAGGATGTCGCCAGAGTGCAGTGTCATTGAGGCCGTGGGGTCTTGGCGCTTCATGCCGCCGAGCAGAAAGACTGCATCATTGCCGAAGGAGAACGAAATGATCGGCCATTTGAAGTCTGCTTCGTCGTAGTCGCGGTGGAGGCTGAGTTTGCCGGAGGCTTCGTATCGATTGACAAGGCACGCATCGGGCGCGTAGTCGCCAAGGCCCGCTTGGCGCGTCAGGCTGTTGGCGCAATCTAGAACCGCTTGGGGGATCGGCGGCCAGGGCCTGCCGGTTGCGGGATGGGTTGGTTCGTAGCGGTAGCCGCGCCTGTCGGATATCCAACCCAGTGGCCCGCAATTGGTCAGGCTGTTGATCATGGTGGGACCGGTTGGCATTTGCGGGCGGAAGAGCGGCGCTTCGGCGATGATCTTTTCGACGTCGTCAAGGATCGCGCGTTGCTCCGCCAACGATAGGCGGTTGCGGAAGAGCGCGGCGCCTTCCGGGAGGGTCTCCTCGAGATCGCCGAAGAGCGCCGTCATTTATGTCCCCGTGAAATTTGGTTTGCGCTTTTCCAGGAACGCGGCGACGGCTTCGCGATGATCTTTGGTGGTGAAGGTGACCATTTCGTAGGCCATCGAGGCGTCGAGAACCGTGTGGGCAAGCGCCTTGAGCGCCAGGTTGACGGAGACTTTGGTGTATTTGATTGCCTGCGGTGCGCCGTTCGCGAGCTTTTGTGCAAAGGTCTGGACGCGGGCGTCGAGATCGGCGTCCGGCACAACGTGATTGATGAGGCCGATGCGTTCGGCCTCGCTGGCGTTGAGCGGATCGCCGGTCATCAGATATTCCTTGGCGCGCGCGTAGCCAACGAGCTGGGGCCAGATCACCGCGCCGCCATCGCCGGCGACGACGCCTACCTTTACATGCGGGTCGGCGAAGCGCGCCGTATCAGAGGCGAAGATCACGTCGCAGAAGAGGGCGATGGTGCAGCCGAGGCCGATCGCGGGGCCACGAACCTTGGCGATGATGGGTTTTTCAAGGTCGAGCAGGCCGAAGATTATTTTCTTGCCTTCGATGGGACCGGGACCGGGCTCCAGTCCTTCGGCGGACCGGCGCATCCACTCTATGTCGCCACCGGCGGAGAACGCCGTTCCTTCACCGGTCAAGATGACGATGCCGGTTTCCGCGTCGTCCTGTACGTCATAAAAGATTTGCGAGAGTTCGTGATGCATGCGCCCATCGACGGCGTTGAGCTTTGCGGGATTCGACAGGGTGAGCGTGAGGATGCGCTTGTCGCGCGAGATTTTTATGCGTTGGTAGTTTGAGTGGTCCATGGGAGCGTGCTCCTTGACAAGTTTGTGAGGCGGAGAGTTCCCTCATCCGTCACGGCGCAAAGTGCGCCGCGAAGCGGCGAGACGGTTGAGGGATGTGCCTACTCCGCTGCCACCGCAATCGGGGTGCGGCCCTGGCCGCCGTTGATTTGCATCAGGTAGCGGATGCCTTCTTCGGCGATGTCGTCGCCGATCATGTGGCTGCCTTCCTTGTGCAGTTCGGCCATGTCGACGAAGGCTGCATAGGTGGCGCGCGTGCGATCCGTGATGATACCCGCGTTGAGCAGCGTTTTAATCAGCACGCGGAAGATGCTGGTTGGATCTTTCAGACGCTCGCGGACGCGAGCGTCGGTGAAGGCTTCGCGGAAGGCCGATTGCGCCCATTCCCAGTCGATGCCGAATTCGGCGTAGATCGGTTTCTTCTGTTCAGGGCTGCCCAGGTTGAAAAGCAAGCCGGTGAAGACTTGCGCGGCCCAATCCTCGATCAGGTTGCGTTCGGTTTCGGACAGATGAGGAATGGTGCGGTCGGCCCAGATCTTTCCGAATTTGTGGTGGAAGGCTTCGTCCGTCATCACGAGCTGGCAGAGGCGCTTCAGCAGCGGATCGTTGGTGTATTGATAGTTGGTGGCAAAGGCGCCCATGGCGAGACCTTCGACCAGCATCTGCATGCCGACAAGTTTTTTCCAGACGTACGGCGAGAGCACCATTTCGGTCAGCAAATTGCCCAGCGCCGGACCCACCGCCAGCGGCTTGCCCCAGCGCGCCTTGATGAACATGGCAAAGCCGGTAACGTGGCGGGCTTCTTCGCGGGTCTGGTTGGCCGCGTATTCCTGGGCGCCGGGATCTCGCAGGATGTGGCAGAGCGAGGCCGAGAGCGAGAGCGCGCCTTGCTCGCCGTGCAGGATCGAGGACATGCCCCAGCGGGCGGAGGAGTTGACGAGCTTGATCTTCTGCTTTTCGTCGAGCTTTTTGCTGATCTCGGTTTGCAGATCGAGGTTCAGCCACGGCGGCATGATGTATTCGTTTTCGAGATCGAACGGCGTGGTGAAGTCGATATATTTGGGATCGAGCGGGTCCCAGAAATGGTCGTGGGTGGCCGAGATGATCTTGTCGAAGGCGGTCGAGCGCGCGTTGTAGCGGTCGACGTCCATCATCGAGGCGAAGTCGCTTGGATCGACGGCGTCGTAGGCTTTGTCTTTAGTGATGTTGGACATGTGAGCTTTCTCCGTTTCTATTCGGCGGCGATGCTGGATGGCGTGCGCAGTATGGTGCCGCCATTCAGTTTCATCAGATATTTGATACCTTCTTCGGCGATGTCGTCACCAATCATGCGTTCGCCCTCGGCGTGCAGTTCGGCCATGTCGATATAGGCCGCGTAATTGTTGCGCGTGCGATCGGTGATGATACCCGCCTTGAGCAGGGTTTTGATCAGCACGCGGAAAATGTTGGTCGCGTCTTGAAGTTCCTTGCGGATTTCGGCGTCGGTGAGCGCTTCCATGAAGGCTTGCTGGACCCATACAGGATCGAGGCCGAGCTCACGGTAGATCCAGCCTTTTTGATCGGGGCTTGCGAGATTGAAAAGCAGAATCTGGAATACTTCCCAGGCCCAGTCTTCGATTTTTTCGGCTTCGCCTTTCGACAGATGCGGGATGGTGCGGTCGGCCCAGATTTTTCCGAATTTGTGGTGGAAGGCTTCGTCCGTCATCACCAGCTGGCAGAGCTTGACCATCAGCGGATCGTTGCCCTTTTGGTAGAAGGTGGCGAAGGCGCCCATGGCGAGGCCTTCGACCAGCATCTGCATACCGACGAGTTTCTTCCAGACGAGCGGCGAGTTTACGAGTTCGGTGAGAAGCCCGCCGAGGGCGGGGCCGACGGGTGCGGGTTTGCCCCAGCGCGCCTGAATGTATTTGGCAAATGCGGTGACATGACGGGCTTCTTCGCGCGTTTGGTTAGCTGCGTATTCCTGGGCGCCGGGATCGCGCAGGATGTGACAGAGCGAGGCCGAGAGCGAGAGCGCACCTTGTTCGCCGTGGAGGATGCTGGAGAACGACCAGAGTGTGTTCAGGTTGGTCAGTTTGATCTTCCCGCGTTCGTCGAGCTTGTCGCCGACGGCGGTGCGCAATTCGGTCATGAGCGCGGGATCGACCATGTAGTCCTTGTCGATGTCGAAGGGCTCAGAAAAGTCGATGTATTTCTTGTCGAGCGGGTCCCAGAAATGGTCGTGGGTGGCGGAGATGATCTTGTCGAAGGCGGTCGAGCGGGCGTTGTAGCGGTCAACGTCCATCATCGAAGCGAAGTCGGTGGGATCGACGGCGTTGTAGGCCGGATCCTTGGTGATGTTGGTCAGGATTGTCATTCTTGCGGCCTCCGGAACGATTGAACCCGGAGATTAAGCAGAAATCCGGCGAAGGCCAAGAAAAATGACGCGGCCGTCATAGATTGGCCGCGTCCTGGTAGCGTGGACGTCTAGCCGCCGCCTTCGGCGGGGGGCAGGGGCGTTTCGATTTCTTCGGGTTTTGGCGTTGGCGATTGTGCTTTTACGCCGCCTTCGCCGAAGACATAGAGGGTCTCGCCGTCCTGGATGACCGAATTCAGCCCTTTGCGGTCAGCACGGTAGGTCAGCGTGAACTTGGTGCCATCGGTTGAATAGAGAACTTGCCCGCCGAGCCCGACAAAGACAAAACTGCTGTCGGCAAGCTGGACGCCGCCAGAAACAGATTGATCTGCGGCTGCGGTGTCGAGTTTCGTCCAACTGGCGCCCTTGTCGGTGGACTTCCAGATGTTGCCACGCATCCCGGTCACGTAGATCGTACCGTCTTTGGCGGTCAGCCCACCCCAGAATGATCCGATGTAGCCGGAAAGAACTTTCTGCCAGGTCGTACCGCCGTCAAGGCTGCGGTAGACGGCGCCGGCCTCAGCTGCGACGAAGAGCGTGTCAGCGTCGGGACCGGCGAACATCGAGTTCAAGTGGTTTTCGTCGCCGGTGGCGGCGGCATACGGGTCAGCGCCGGGCTTTGGCTGCGTGGATGCTGTGGGGTCGAAGTCTGCTGCTGGTGCGGCTGCGCCGGGAGCGGTTGCTGTGGCCGAGGGTGGTACCAGTGTCTTGCGTTCGACCCAGGTCTTGCCGCCGTCGGTGGTTTCGATGGTGTAGTTGAAAGCGCCGACGGCCCAGCCGTGTTGCGCGTCTTTGAAATACACTGACAGCAGAGCGTTGTCGCTTTCGCCACCGCCAAATTGCTTGGTCCAGGTTTCGCCGCCGTCGCTGGTGGTCAAAACCAGCGTGTCGTGGCCGACCGTCCAACCGGTTTTGTCATCGATGAAAAACACCGAAGTCAGCGTGATTGTGCTTGGAACCCTTTTGGCCTGACGCCAGGTCTTGCCATCGTCGTCGGAAAGAATGACGTTGCCGTATTCACCGACTGCCACCATCCGGTTGCCAGCCCTGGCGACAGTCAGAAGCAATGACTCTGTCGCGAACCGCGTTTTTACCGCTTCGCCACCTTTGGGTGGGACCACCGATAATGCCTGCGGAATTGTTGCTGCGGAGATTGCCACCGCTGCGAGAGCTGCGAGTGCAACGGACGGCCTGCGCAAAGACCATTTCATCTGAACATCACCCCTTGACCGAAATCTCTGATCCAAAACCAAAAAAGCCTGGCAAAAAATAAAGGCCGGCCTCCTGGTTGTTGGAGACCGGCCCTACGCGTTTACATCAGAGCGTATTAACGAACGCCCAGCGCACGGATGGCTTCCGGCGTATAGCGGCTTTCCTGAAGTTCGTCCGCGAAGTAGTTGACTGGCGGCTCTTCGGCGCGCATCGACAATGCCATATACCGGCCTGAGAGCAGGTCATAGACCAATTCCAAGGCGCCCGTGCCGCAATGCGGAACGTGGTAAGCATTGACCAACGGAACTTCCTGGAAGCGCCACAACTGGCCACGGCCGTCGTAGTTCTCGGCGTTGTTCACGACCTTGGCATCTTCGTCCATGTACATGATGCGGCGGCCATAAACGTGACGCGAACCAGCCTTGAGCTTGGCTTCAACCGTAAAGACGCGATGCGGTTCGTAACGCACCAGGTCCTGGTCGATATGCTGCGGCTTTACTAGGGTCGCATATTTCGTATGAAGCAGATCATACGAGTTATAGGCGATGAACTTTACCGTTGGGGCCTTCATTGTCCAAGTATAGCGATCAAGAGCGCCATTGAAGCCGTCAAACGAGTCAGACGTCGACATACCATCGGTGTTCGTGCCCGGATTGTCATAAGCAATGTCGGGAGCGCGACGTACGCGACGGGTGCCGGGGCTGTAGGCCCAAGCCTTACGCGGTTCAACACTGGCGTTGATCGATTCGTGAACCAAGATCACGTTACCGGCCAAGCGGGCTGGTGAAATGGTGTTGGCGATGTAGAGCAAGCCGATGTTGTTAAGCGTGTCCGAGCTTTTCACGGCCGGGTTGGCATAACGGAAAATCACTTCGTCTTGCACGACGAGCAGGTTGTACGAACCATTCGACTGAACGGGTGCTACCGAGAACTGACGAGTGGCTTTGTAGCCGCGGTAGGAGAACCGCTTGTCCATAATCAATTCCATTGCGTTGTTTGGAATTGGGAATGGCATGCCGGCCGTGAAGTTCTTGATGCCGTCACCGTCCGGGGTGAGCTCGGCACTGGTCGCATTCTTCTTGATTGCGTCGTAGGCGTATTGCGGCAAGGCGCAGGTGCGCCGTGACTGGAACACCTTCATTTTGTAGGAGCCAAATTTCTTCAGCATGGCCTTGTGGCCATCCGTCAAATATTGGTCGTACTGCGCGGCGTTGGCACCGGTGACGGTGAACTTTGCCTGGTCACCAGAAAACGGATTAGGCGGGTTCGTCTTCTTTGGATCGAAGGCGACGCCGGCTGGGGGGGCGCTTAAGCCGCCGTCCCAAGCTGGTACCATTCCGTCCGGTGTTCCGGCGCGTTCACTTCCCATCGGGGTCAGGTCTTTACCCAAGCGGGCAGCCTGATCGGCAGGAGACTTGGCCCAAGCGCCTGGCGCGGATACAAAAACCGCGATGGCTGTGGCCGTAAGCAAGAGTTTCGATTTAGTCACTTTTAGATTCCTCCACCTAATTCAAGGTCCGTAGCGGTTATGCCCCCGCCCTTAGAATGTATAGCTTGCTGTGAACGATGCGAAGTCCCGATCTTTGGATTTATTGTTAACGTGCCCGCCAAAGAAGCTGTTGTAGTTAACTCCCATCCGGAAATTGTTATTCAACGAGCCGGTCATCCCCAAGCTTAAGGCCTGACGATCTTCCATGTAGTTACCATATGGCGCTGCAGTCGTTCCTTCGAAGTCGAAGCTATACACCAATGTCGGGCTTAGCACAAAACCGGTGTCCATGAAGTTATTATACTGCAGGGAGAACAGCATGACCATGCCTGCTGAAACGTCTGTTGGGCGGCATTGCTGGCTTTTCTTGGCGTCCAGACCCAAAATTCCGCCACCTGGCAAGTCAGTACCCTGACAGCCGGTGTTGGAGTATTGCACAACATTGGCTTTCTGGGCCGGCGCAAGGTCATCAATCCAGGTGTCTTCGACGCTTGGAGTTACAACCACGCCGACTTCTGAAACCAAGATGCCCAAATCGGCGCCGATGGCGTCAATGAACCACTCAGAGGCTGTGAACGTCGCTGTTGTACCGACTTGAGCGGTAAACATTTCGTTACGAATGACGCCTGACTGGTTAGCCACGGCAACGCCACCGCAACCTGGCTTGATGCCTGTTCCGGTTGGGTTGGCCAAGCCATCAACGACAGAGCCTGCGGCGCCGTAGAGTTGCTGGAAGGTACAACCTTCAACCAACGATGCGATGGTTATGCTGTCGGTATCCACCTGAAATGGTGCGCTTGGGCGATACGAGCCTTCGCCTTGCAAGCCCCAAGTGCCGACCGTTGTGTTGAACGAGAAGCCAAACACTTCGATGTCTTCTGGATAGGTGATGTAAACTTCGCCTTCCATGTTCGCGATCACGAATTCTGCGCCGTCGAAAGCTTGAACCGTTGTCGTTGTCGGCCCACCCGGATCGACGAAACCTGATTGGAAGTAGGTCAGCGCGCAATTGAGCTGAGCGACCGCCAACTGGTTCTTGAAGCCGTTGGTTGGATTCAGTGTGAACGTACCGGCCGAGAGTACTGCCAAAGAGGCAGCTGCGGTTGGCAAGATGTTGCCTGGATCGGCGACTGGCGTGGCCGACATCTGCGCCTGGGCAGATGCAGAAATTCCAAACGCGATTGTGCCTGCCATTGTCGCGCCAGCCGCACCGGCGAGCGTTCCAATCAAAGCCGGGTTCGTCAGACCGCAGCCAAGGTTAGGCAGCTGGCGAGAGGTGATGCCGGTCAAGACTTCGGTGTTGAACGAGTTGATGAAGAAGCCGAGGTCGGCTGCCGTATCGGTGGCATCGCCCCGAACGCTCACGAACGGAAGCCGGCTGTGATAGTTCTGATAGTAGAAGCCGAATTCAGTTCCGTTGAGTGATTCTGCGAACCAGGTCGCCTTGATGCCGTACTGGTTGGCATCGCGGGCGTAGGTGTCAGCACCACGATGGAGAATGCCGACGTTGCCATCGTTGTACATGTCGCTCGACAGATTTATCTGACCGCCGGCGCCGTTGAGCTGGCCGAGGCGGATGAGTTCGTGTTGGCCGACTGGGAAGGGCACGGTGTTGCTGACAAACGGGCTGTCAGAACATTCCAGCAAGTTGTTGCCAAGGGCTGAAAGTCCAGAATTTGGATCGTTCAGCAAACCGTTTGTTTGCACAGTGTTTGTGCCTGAACCGTTGGCGGCACCGCAATTGCGGCGCATACCACCGGTTGGACCGCTGGTGACAAAGCTGACGAGGTTTGTGTTTCCACCAACGCCCGTACCCAATGTTACGACGTCTGCTCCAGAGAATGGCGTTCCTGATGGATCGATTTCAAAGGGCTCCCAGTCGAGAGCGTAGTAACCGGCCAGCGACACATCGAACGGAAGGGAGATCGAGGTGAACACCGCGTTCACGGGGACGAGCGCTTCCTTGAGTTCAGAACCAGGGCGGCGGATTGCCGCGACGTCGATCGGGTTGAAGGCGTTCAGTCCGTTCTGCAAGAAAGTGCTTTCACCCCAGTTGATCACTTGCTTACCAACGCGAAGGTTCAGTGGCATGTCGGCGACCGTGTAGTCGGCCGAAATGAAGAGGTCCAAGAGGTCGTAGTTGCGGCCCACGTCGCCCAAGGCGCCTTCCGTCAATTGCGAGCGCGCACCGACATCCTCGTTGTTCATGACCACGTCGTAGAATCCGACGGCACGTGCGAAGATTTTATAGTTTTGCCAAGAGATCTGAAGATCGTGGCTGGCTTTGACGTTGGCGCCGATGAGGTCGCCCTTGTCGAAGTTCAAACGGCCGTCGTCGCCGTTGATCGAACCGTCAAAGTTGTATCCGTTATTTGTGTAGACGTTGTTGCCGCCACAAGTCGGAACGCCGAAGTTGATGAAGTTTGCTACCGCACAAGGTGCGCCGCCAAAGCCAACTGGCGTGACTACCGTGGGGCCAACCAGAACGCCACTGCCACGCGGATCAACAGGTCCACCATTTGTTTCCGGCAAGAACTGCGTTTGGCGGCCTTGCGTCAGCATGGACGCACCCATCGACACTGTGGTGTCGAATACGATTTGGACGTCACCAAATTGTGCTTCGACGGCTTGCGCCGTTGTTGCTGCGCCGATTAGCGCAAAAGCTGCGGCCGATCCCAATAATCCGGTGCGTACCGTGTTGAATTTTGACATAACGCTAGTTCCCCCTACCCCTAAAAGTTCAACGCTAGTGCCAGTTTCCGGGGGAAAGCATACGCGAGCAGCCTAAGCCCCCCGGCCTCTGGCATCCCTCACCCTGCACACCACACGCAGGGCGATTTGAAGTCAACGAGGAATTGACAGACGGACCGAAACACACGCCGAGGTGCGGCAGAATCAACACGGTTTGGACCGTTTTGTTTACATTTATGTTGCATGTGCAGTTGCGAACTGCCGGTTTTGGCGAGGTGAATTTCTTCCTGGCGGTGAGCGACGACGCCGAACTTCGCCCATAAGAGTGGGCAAGTGGAGCTGAGCCTGGAGTCGTCTCAAAAGTCAGGATGTTACCCAAAAAAAAGCCCGCTCCGAGGTGATCGGAACGGGCAGGTCGTGAGGCTGCGCCAGTTGGTTAGAACGAGTAGCTGGCGGTGATTGAGGCGAAGTCGCGGTCTCTGGATTTATTGTTCACGTGGCCACCGAAGAAGCTGTTGTAATTCACGCCTATCCGGAAATTGTTGTTCAAGGTTCCGGTTGCTCCCAAACTGATGGCCTGACGATCTTCGGCGTAGTTGCCATATGGTGATGCTGTCGTGCCTTCGAAGTCCCAGCTGTAGACCAAAGTCGGCGCCAGGATGAAGCCGGTATCCATGAAGTTGTTGTACTGGAGAGAGAACAGCAGGACGAGGCCCGCCGACACGTCGGTTGGGCGGCATTGAGCGCTGGATTTGACGTCCAGGCTCAGAGCTCCGGCGAGTGGCAGGTCTGTACCCTGGCAACCGGTGTTGGCGTATTGGGTAACACTAGCCTTTTGAGCCGCCGGGAGATTGTCGATCCAGGAGTCTTCGACACTAGGGGTGACTACCATGCCAACTTCGGACACCAAGATACCAAGATCAGCACCGATGGCTTCAATGAACCACTCCGAAGCGGTAAAGGTCGCTGTCGTTCCAACTTGTGCTGTGAACATTTCGTTGTTGATCACACCTAGGCTTGTTCCGTCTCCCGCACCACAACGGGGTTTTACGCCGGTTCCGTCTGGGGTGGCCGCGGCTTGTAGCGACAGACCTGCAGCGCCATAGAGTTGAGTAAACACACAACCGTTTACCAAGGCCGCGATGGTCAAGCCATCGGTGTCAACCTGGAACGGCGCATTGGGGCGATAACTCATTTCGCCTTGCAAGCCCCATGAACCGACCGTGGTGTTGAAGGAGAACCCAAACACTTCGATGTCTTCGGGATAGGTGACAACGACACCGCCATCTGACGTGGCAAGCAAGAATTCTGCGCCGTCAAATGATTGAACTGTTGGGCCAAGGGCGGATGGAAGACCCGTCGCTGGATCGATTGGTATCACCAAGCCTGACTGATAGTAGGTGAGAACGCAATTGAGCTGTGCGACTGCCAACTGGTTCATGAACCCGTTGGTGGGGTTTAAAGCAACGATGCCCAACGCTCCTGAACCTGACGCTGCGAGCAGAAGTCCGCCTGGATCGGAGACTGGCGTGTTGGCCATTTGAAATGCCGCTGTTCCAGGAGTGAGCGGATTTCCCAGCGCTGCGATGAACCCGTTGATGGTGGCGCCGGCAGCACCACCAATGCCCCCGATTAAAGCTGGACTGGTCAAACCGCAACCAGCGTTGTTCAGCTGACGCGATTGGATGCTTCCAGCGAAGCTCCCGAAGATATTTGAACTGGCGCCGTTCACAAAGAATCCAAGGTCGGCCTGGGTGTCCGTTGGGATCGCTTCAATGCTCACGAATGGCAGACGGCTGTGGTAGTTTTGGTAGTAAAAGCCGAATTCCGTTCCGTTCAAAGACTCCGCAAACCAGGTTGCTTTTATTCCGTACTGACCTGCGTCTTGGGCAAAACGGTCTTCGCCGCGCAGGAGCATTCCGGTTGTGGCGTTGGAAACGCCGTCGAGAGAAAGATTCGGCTGACCGCCGGAACCATCGATTTGGCCAAGGCGAACGAGCTCGTGTTGACCAGTGGGTAATGCTGCGACGTGGCTGATAAAGGCGCTGTCGTTACATTCAAGCCTGCCGTTAGCGTCTGGACCAGCTGCGCTGAGCAATGGGTCGTTCAGCAATCCGATCGTCTGAACGAATCTCGTTCCTGATCCAATTGCCGCGATACAATTGCGGCGGTTGCCCGAGAAGGGGCTGGCAGTTACAAAGCTGCGGCGAAGCGAGTTGCCGCCAACGCCTGAACCTAGGGTAACGACGTCCGCACCTGAGAACGCTGTGCCTGAGGGATCGATTTCAAACGGCTCCCAATCAAGGGCATAGTAACCAGCCAGTGACACGTCGAACGGCAGTGATACCGACGTAAACACGGCATTGACCGGCACAAGCGCTTCCTTGATTTCTGAACCAGGACGGCGGAAATTTGCGACGTCAATCGGATTGAATACGTTCAAGCCGTTCTGAAGGAATGTGCTTTCACCCCAGTTGATCACCTGCTTACCGACGCGGATGTTCACGGGCAGATCGGCAAGTGTGTAGTCAGCCGAAATGAACAAATCCAGCAGCTCGTAATTGCGGCCCACGTCTCCGAGCGCGGCATCAATCAGTTGTGAACGCGAGCCCGCATTGTTATCGTTCATGATGACGTCATAGAAACCCACAGCGCGAGCAAAAATTCTATAATTCTGCCACGTGATTTGCAAATCATGGTTCGCTTTGACGTTGCCGCCAATAAGATCGCCCCGGTCGAAGTTCAAACGACCGTCGTCAGAATTGATCGAGCCATCATGATTGGCAGGGTTGGACGAGTAAAGGTTCGCACCAGTGGTGAACCCGCTAAAGGGAGCAATGAAAATGCCGGTGCCCAAAACGACAGCACCCGGCCCCGTCGCGCGCGGATCGATCGGTCCGCCGTTTGCTTCCGGAAGGAACTGAGTTTCGCGATCTTGCGTCAGCATTGACGCGCCCATCGACACGGTTGTGTCGAATACGATTTGGACGTCGCCGTATTTTGTTTCGTAGGCTTGGGCGGAGGTTGTTGCGCCGGCCATGGCCAGTATGGCTGCTGAGCCCATCAGGCTCCAACGGGTGAGTTTTGACTTTTGCATGACGCGCTTTCCCTGCTTTTCCAAACCGTTCTGTTGTGTGCTCGCGGAGTTGTTTTGCATTTACCGCGAACGAATCTGCGCTCGTGTGACGGGCGTCACCAGCAACCGGCGGTCGCCCGAACATCCGAGGCCGACTCCAAGACGCACTGTTTTCGTAAACAGATCCTTAATTTGCGAGGTGGGCCGCCGATCTCTTGCTGCGCGCATGCAATCCGTTTGCACCTGAATCAATTGAGCAACACCGGACCGCTGCGCGTTGAAAGGCCGTATTGGCGCCGCAATTTTTGCTCACACTTTGGCGATGGTGCTGAGTAAAAAATTCCTGATTGCGGCCTTGGGGGGTCTGCTTCTTGTTGCTGCCGGTGCCTGTGACGATGCGCGGCCCGTGGTGACAACGGCGCGCCCTGCGCATGTGCCTGCAAGCGCGCTGGTTCCGGCACAAAAAGCCGTCAACCGGAACTGGAAAAATCCCGCGCTGCCGTTTGGGTTGCGGCTGTCCGCAGCGGCGGAGGAGCGGGCCCGGCATGGTGTGGTCTACGACGGGGCCTATGTGCGCATTGCTTATCCAAATGGCGATGTTCCGGCTGATCGAGGCGTGTGTTCGGATGAGGTGATACGCGCATACCGCTTGCTGGGCGTCGATCTGCAGCGGCTGGTGCATGAAGACATGGCGCGGGCGTTCGGTGTCTATCCAAAGCGCTGGGGGTTGCCTGGACCGGACAGTAATATCGATCACCGGCGCGTGCCGAACCTTGCTGCGTTTTTTTCACGGGCGGGTGCGCGGCTGAGCGTGTCCACCGCCGGGCGGGATTACAAGCCGGGTGATGTCGTGGCGTTCGTGGTGGCGGGCAACCTGCCGCATATCGGTATTGTCACCGAGCGCTGGTCGAGCGACGGGCAACGCCCGCTGATCATGCACAATATCGGCCGGGGCCCACAGATCGAAGACGTGCTGTTTACACTGACGATCACGGGGCACTACCGGTATGGGGGGTGAGAGCCCCTCACCCTTTTTTCGGAAGGCCTAAAAAAGGGTGAGGGGACGTCTTATTGGAACGGATTTGGGGCGCCTTTGGACACCAGATAGCGCACCGCTTCGGCGAGGGAGCGGGCGTCGGTTAGGGCGTTGTGGGCGGGGCCCTGGGACGCGGCGCCGACGTGGGCTGACAGTTCGCCGGCGTGGATGCCTGCGAGGGGGACACCTACCTGGACGAGCCAATCGCGAAGGTTGGTCGATGTGGAGGCGGACCACAGTGCCGGTTGTCCCAGCAGCTTTGCGTTTTCGGCGATGATCCTGTCGTCGCGGCCGTAGCAGAATGATTTCCGGCCGCCGGCGAAGCTTTGAAAGTCTGAAATGCCTTTGGCGAAATCGACGCCTTCAGCGCCAAGCTGCGCGTTGGTGATGCGGGTGAGCCGGACCAAATAGTCCGACAGAACCGGGTTCAAGACGGGCTTGATGAGCACGGAAAACGAGGCGCACTCTTGCAGGTTGTGCGCATTGAGGGTGACGGCGCCGATCTGAATGATTTCTTTATACTCTGATGGTCCGCGCCAGCCGCGCGCGACCGAGCCCGGCCAGGCGGTGAATTCAGTGTCAAAAACGACGACTTCTTTGGTTTTCTGGTTCATGGTGGTCCAAAGTGCAACTCGGTGGGATCGGGCTCTTGCGCTTCATTTGCAGCACTATTAAGCGAACAGACATTGAAATGTGTTGTGTTTGCGATCCAACTTCTCTGGCACTCACTGGATAGAAATGAACGCTCCCCAAACCAGCCCGCAAGGGTTTTTGCAGTTCGTCGACCATTTCTTTGCCGGCAGTGTGCCCGAGGACATGGCATCGTTTTCGAAAGAGGCGCGAGAGGGCATTGCCAGGCTGTTTTGGAATGCGGCGGCGGACCGCAAGGCCGGGGCGCGTTTTCTTCGCGTGTTTTCACCTGATAGCGCCCGGGATGGCTTTTCGGCCCCGGTGACGTTGCTGGCCACGATCAACGACGACAAACCGTTCCTGGTCGATTCCATCCTCAGCGAACTTGGCGAGCATGGCGTCAGGATACGGGCGGTGTTCCATCCCATCTTCAAGGCCAACCGGGAAGGCGGGGACGCGTTTTCGGAAAGCATGATCTGCGTCGCGTTCACGCCTGATGCGTCTCATGATCAATCTGAGGCGATCGAAACGGGTGTTGCGAAAGTTTTGGACGACGTCAGTGTGGTGGTCGCGGATTGGAAAGCCATGCTGGAGCGGCTTGATCAGTCGATCGCCGAGCTGTGGCAGACCCCGCCACGGATCGCGAAAGAGGAGTTGGAAGAGTCGCTGGCGTTTCTGCAGTGGCTGAAGACGAACCATTTTACTTTCCTTGGCTGCCGCGACTATGCGTTCACGTCCGCGGGCGAAGGGCGCCTTTCGCCGATTGCCGATAGCGGGCTTGGCCTGCTGCGAACGCCCGAGCGCCGCGTTATCCGGCGCGGGCATGATCGCACCACGCTGACGCCGGAAGTGCGCGCCTATTTGATGCAACCATCGCCGCTGATTGTGACGAAGTCGCTGGAGCGTTCACCGGTACACCGGCGGGTTCCCGAAGACTATGTGGGCATCAAGCGTTTCGATGAGAACGGGCAATTGATCGGGGAGCGGCGCTTTATAGGGCTGTTCACCTCTGCGGCCTATCACGACAGCCCGCGCGACATTCCGTTCCTGCGCCGCAAAGTTGCCAATGTGGCGTTGCGTTCGGGGTTTTCGAAGGGCAGTCACAACGCCAAGGCGTTGGCCGTCGTGCTCGAGACCTTTCCGCGCGATGAATTGTTTCAAATTTCCGAAGACGATCTTTTGCGTATCGGCCCGGCGCTTGCCTATCTTGGCGACAGGCCCGATACGAAAGCCTTTATCCGCTTTGACAATTTCAAGCGCTTTGCTTCGGCGCTTATTTATTTTCCAGCCGACAAATTTCGTGGCGGTCTGGTGCGCACACTTGGCACAATTCTGACTGACGCGTTGGGCGGACAAATCGCGAGCGCCTTCCCTCACACCGAGGAAGGCCAGATGACGCGGGTGCATTACACCATCACCTTGCCGGAGGGGTGGGTGCAGGATTTTGACGGCGAGGCGCTGCAAGCGCGGATCGCCAAAGCGGTGCGGTTGTGGACCGACAATTTTTCAGAGGCCCTGCAAAGCGCGGTGCCGCTTGATCAGGTTGAGCGTACGTACGCGCTCTATGCCGGCGCCTTCTCGGAAGCGTACCGGGTGGCGTTTGAACCTCACGAGGCGATCCTGGACATCGCGCACCTGGAGTGCGTCGCGAAGGCGGGGCCGGGGTCGCTGGCCTTGCGATCGGTTAGTGGGTCGAGTGACAGCGACGGCATCATCCAGTTCAAGATTTATCACTCGGGCGGGGTGATTGAACTGTCTGATCTTTTGCCGGTGCTCGAGGATTTCGGTCTGCGCGCGATTGAGGAAACCAACTATCCGGTCAAGCGCGCCAACACTGCGCTTACCATTCATGATCTGAAACTGCACGGGCGTCTTGTTCCCGAGCGGGTTTCAACGATGCAGTTGTTTGAGCAGGCGTTTCTGACGGTCTGGAAAAATGGAGCGGAAAGCGACCGGTTCAACAGGCTGGTGCTGCTGGCCGATATCGCATGGCGGGATGTGGCCGCCCTGCGCGCGATCGCCAAGTATTTGCGTCAAGCGGCCTTCGCCGCAAGCCAGGACCTTATGGAAGTGGCGCTGGCGCGCAATCCGCGGATTGCCAAGGGCCTGGTGCAATTGTTCAAGGTACGCTTTGACCCGGCGGTGCAGGATCGCGCTGCACTTGAAGCCAAAATCAACGCTGAGATCGACGAGGCGCTGGCCAAGGTTCCGAGCCTGGACGATGACCGTATCTTCCGGCGGTTCCGCAATGTCATTCTGTCGATGCTGCGGACGAATTTTTTTCAGAGCGGACCTTGTGACGGCTTTCGGCCAACCATTGCGTTCAAGCTTGACAGCAGCAAAATCGAGGATCTGCCGTTGCCACGTCCGATGGTCGAGATCTTTGTCTATTCTCCAGAGGTCGAGGGCATTCACCTGCGCTTTGGCAAAGTCGCGCGCGGAGGCCTGCGCTGGTCGGACCGGCGGGAAGATTTCCGCACCGAAGTTCTGGGCTTGGTCAAAGCCCAGCAAGTCAAGAATGCCGTGATCGTTCCGGTGGGTTCGAAGGGCGGATTTTATCCGAAGAAATTACCGCCGCACAGCAATCGCGAAGCGTGGATGACTGCAGGCATTGCGGCTTACAAGAACTTCATTGCCGCGCTTCTGGATGTCACCGACAACATTGCGGCCACCGGCAAAATCGTGCCGCCCAAAGACGTGGTGCGCCACGATGGCGATGACCCCTATCTGGTTGTCGCCGCCGATAAGGGGACGGCCACGTTTTCGGATATCGCGAACGGCATTTCGAACGACTATGGGTTTTGGCTGGCCGATGCTTTCGCGAGCGGTGGGTCGGCCGGGTACGACCACAAGAAAATGGGCATTACGGCGCGCGGCGCCTGGGAGACCGTGAAACGTCATTTCCGCGAGATGGGCACCGACATCCAGACGACGCCGTTCACTGTCGTTGGCGTGGGTGATATGTCGGGCGACGTGTTTGGTAACGGCATGTTGCTGTCGCAGGCCACAAGACTGGTGGCGGCCTTTGATCATCGCGACATTTTCCTTGATCCCGATCCCGATCTGGCGGTGAGCTTTACTGAGCGGCAGCGCATCTTCAACTTACCGCGCTCGTCGTGGGCGGACTACGACCAGGCGAAAATTTCCAAAGGTGGCGGCGTCTATTCACGGGCGATGAAACTCATTCCGTTGTCGCCGGAGATTCGAGCCCTGACCGGTTTGACCGCTAATCACGTGGAGCCCACGGAGCTGATGCGGGCGCTACTGAGAGCGCCCGCAGATTTGCTGTGGTTCGGCGGGATTGGGACTTATGTGAAGTCGTCGCTGCAAAGCCACGGCGATGCCGGAGACAAAGCCAGCGACGCCTTGCGGATCGACGGCAAAGAGATACGCGCCAAAGTCGTTGGCGAGGGCGCCAATCTGGGTATGACGCAGGCTGGGCGCATCGAGTACGCGCAGGCAGGCGGGCGTCTGAATACAGATGCCATCGACAATTCGGCGGGCGTCGATACGTCAGACCACGAAGTCAATTTGAAGATTTTGCTGAATGCCTCGATCAGCGCGGGCGAGCTCAAGGCCACTGATCGCGACGCGCTGTTGGCGCGGATGACAGACGAGGTGGCCGGCTTGGTGCTGGCCGACAATTACAATCAATCGCTGGCGCTGAGTGTGGCGGAGAGCGGCGGGTCCTGGGAGTCGGACGCGTATGGGCGCTTCATGCGCACGCTGGAGCGCGAAGGACGGCTCAACCGGGCAGTCGAAGGACTGCCGTCGAACGACAATATGCGCGAGCGCGCCAATCGCAATGAAGGGCTGACGCGGCCGGAACTTGCGGTGTTGCTGGCGTATGCCAAGCTGCAACTGTTCGATGAAATCAATTCGTCGGCTTTGCCCGATGATCCGTTTTATGCGGCGACGTTGAAGGCCTATTTCCCGACTGAAGCGGGCGGCAAGTACCCTAAAGGCCTTTCGGCGCATCGTTTGAAGCGTGAAATCGTTGCGACCATGCTTGCCAATGATCTGGTCAATCGCGGCGGGCCGGTGTTGATGCATCGCCTGAAAGAGGCGAGTGCCAGTGAAGCGCCAGCGCTGGCGCGCGCTTATACGATTGCATTGAACGCTTTCGGCATCGAGAAACTGGCGGCCCGCATCAATGGGCTCGACAACAAAGTTGCGGCCGAGGTGCAAATCAAGATGCACGCGAAGTTGGCGCTGCATATTCAAAGGCAAACGCTGTGGTTTCACCGGCACATTCCGGCGACAACGGCAATTGCAGACGCGATCAAGCCTTATGCTTTGGGCGTTGAGAAACTTCGCGGTACGTTTTCCACTTTGGTGTCGGACGCCGAAGGCAATGCCATCCGGGCGACGATTGCCGAATTGCGGGCGGCGGGTGTGCCGGATGAACTGGCCGACGACATCGGCGCCCTGGCCGCTATAGGTGCTACACCTGATATTGCGCGGCTGTCGAGCGAAACGGGCAAACCGCTGGACATGGTGGCGGGCGCTTATTTTGCGGCATCGCGGACCATCGGCGTCGACCGCTTGCGGCTGGCGGCTGAACGGATGAATTTGCCTGAGCACTGGGACAGGCTGGCGGTGCGGCGCCTGATTGACGATCTGTTCGTGCATCAGCGCGAGTTGGCGCTGCGGGCTTTGAAGACAGCGCCGGGTAACGGCGATCGCGCGTCGGGCAGTGCTGCGGTTGCGTCTTGGGCAAAGGAACATCACGAGCAGGTGGACCGGGTGGCGACGCTGGTGTCGGAGCTCGAGCGCTCGGGCACGTTCACTGTGGCGCGGTTGACGCTGGCTGCGGGTCAGATACGCGATTTGCTGAACGCTTAGGCGGACTTTAAGACGATTGCGCCGAGTGCAACGATGAGTGCGCCTGCGATGCGGCGCGCTCCTGCGGTTTCGCCGAACAACAGCATGCCGATGAGGGAAGCGAAGACGACAGAGGTTTCGCGAAAGGCGCTGACACCTGCGATGGAGGCAAAAGTCATCGCCCATAACACCAGGCCATAGGCGACAAATGAGAGCGTGCCGCCGAATACTGCGCGCCGCCAATGTTTGTGGGCATAGGCCACGATCTTGCCGCGCCTTAAGATGACTGACATTGCCAGGGAGGCGAGCCCTACGGCGAAGAAGACCCAGCCATTGTAGGCGAGCGCGCTGCCGGACACGCGAACGCCGATGCCGTCTGACATGGTGTAGAGCGCGATGGTGACGGCGACGATGGCGGCTAGTCCTGTGCCCTTGAGGTGGGCGCCGGCGCTTAAGCCTACGGTGAGAATACCTGCGCTGATGAGGGCAATCCCTGCCGCGGCAAGCGGCGTTGGAACTTCGCCGATGGTCAGCGCTGCGAGGACCGTAATCATGACCGGCGGCAGGCCGCGCGCGATTGTGTAAACGTGGCTGAGTTCGCCGAGTTCGTAGGCCCGCGCCAGGTAGTAGACGTAGGGCAGATGGAGCGCTGCCGTCAATGCTATCCAGGGACAGGCTTGCGGATTGATTGCTGGCGCGAACAGTGTTGTGACCAATCCGATGGCGCCCGCGACACCAAAGAGCAGCGCGGCGTCGAGCAAGCGATCATTGCCCGCTTTCAAGCCAGCGTTCCAAAGCGCGTGCAGTACGGCAGCAGCGAGTGCGGCGGCGGCCGCTTCCCAAGGCAAGGTCATGGTCGATCAGTTTCATTGGGATAGCATTGCGTCAAGGCACTCGCTTGTCGTGTGGGAACGTGCATAGATTGTTCATGACCGATTTTAAGCCTGGATATGTCGAGCGTTGGACACACCTGCCTGAGGGCGTGTCAGCGAGCGGTGGTGCCGTTGCCTCGCCCCTTGGCCAATGGGCTTGGGCATGGTTTGAAGGCGCGCGCAACCCGCATGTGTTGCTGATCACGATCTATATTTTTGCGCCTTATTTCGCGCAGCATTTGATGAGCAGCCCGGTCGCCGGCCAGGCTTTGTGGGCCGATTTGAATACTTTGTCAGGGGTTATCATCGCC
>Ga0163151_10001243_pt1 | contig 43509 bp, 55 predicted proteins | sample OliLakLV19MP5IB2_FD_145596 | JGI IMG/M metagenome (GOLD analysis project Ga0163151, IMG submission 145596) | Freshwater microbial mat bacterial communities from Lake Vanda, McMurdo Dry Valleys, Antarctica - Oligotrophic Lake LV.19.MP5.IB-2 | ecosystem: Environmental > Aquatic > Freshwater >...
TCCCCTCTCCTGCTGTTGGGAGAGGGGTCGGGGGTGAGGCTTCTTTGCGCCCGTCGGGGGTGAGGCTTCTTTGCGCCCGTCGGGGGTGAGGCTTCTTTGCGCCCGTCGGGGGTGAGGCGTCTTTCCCACGTCGGGGGTGAGGCTTCTTTGCGCCCGTCGGGGGTGAGGCGTCTTTCCCACGTCGGGGGTGAGGCTCGTCTAGCTGTACACCCCACCCGTGAACATATCCACGCTGGGCGCAGCCGCCCCTTCACCGACGACGTTAAACGTGACCGACGACTTATCGACGCTGACCTGATGATCAGCCCCCGTGATCACAAAATTTTGGACGTGGCGCGGTTTGCCGCTCACATTTGATTCGGGTCCGTACTCAATGCTGATCGTCTGCCCGGCTGCGATCTTCTGGATGTACGTTTGTACATCCGTCAGGTCATACGCCAGCGTAATCGAGATGCTCGTGTCATTCAGACCCGGCGCACGCTGCACATGATCCACCCCCGCACCCGTCGTAATATCCACCGCCGAATTAGACGGGGAAAGCTGCACATCCTTAAAATAGGCTTGTACCGCCGTCCCGCCCATCGTCAAATAAACCGTATTTTCTGCGTAACTGACCATCGTCTAAATCCTCTCCATCCTAAAGCGAAACCGATTGCCGTCGTGATACACCTGCACACCCTCCACCATCTCAACCATGTGGACGATTTGCTCTTGCTTCACGTGGATGATCACCCACTCGCTGCCCGCGTCCAACGCCCCAGACCTCGACAAATCCGCGTCATTAAACAAGCTGCTGATCCGCTGCGCCCCATACAGCGCCTGTCCTAATTCCGTGCTGATGATCTTAATAGTCAGCACGATCTCCGCATCCTGACTCACCCGCGCATTCAGTTCGCCGCCGCCCGTGTAGTTAAACACCACATACGGACGCTCGGTCTTCGCGGGCGCAAGGTCGGGAAACGCTTTCGTCCCCCAAATCTCGCTCGATGCGATCAATCGGTTGCGAACCGTCCGGTACAGCGCATCCAGTGCGACCTCAGCCATCAGCGCATTACCCCGAAGTCTCGCACATAGTCCGCGAATTTGCGTTGACGCCATTCCTCAAACACAGGGGTCACAAACGGACGCGCCGCCATATTCTCAGTACCCCATTCCAGCATAATCCCATAGATTACGCCGTCCTGAACCAGATAGCGCAGCTTCCCGTCTTTCGACCAGCGCATCGACGCCCGCAGCGTCCCCGTATCAACGCCCGGCGGATCACCCGCAGCAGACACGCCGCTCCCGAAGCTCAACACTATATCGTTGACTATCTCCGTCGCCACGCCGCGTAGCATCTGGTCGGCGCGTTCTGGCGTCTCCCTGATCAACCGTTCCAGCTTGGCTTTATTCAGCCTGACCGTCATCTAATCCCTCCTCTGCAAAACCGCGCTGTGATACGCTTCATCGGTCAGCGCGTCCTCAATCCGCACAACGTTGTACACCAGCGCGGCAATCGTCACCCGCATATCCACCGCCAGCGCCACATCCTGCGCCACGATCAACCGATATTCATATTTCAGCGACTCCGCCGCGCCCGCTTCCGCGATCCCGCTGCCCAGCCGCGCCCCAACCGAGATCAACCTGCACGGCTTATCCGCCGCCGTCACTTCCCATTGATGCGTCGGTTCGCCATACGTCCCTACCGTATTCGACTCGCGCTCGATCAGGCACGTATCGCTGAAACTGGTCTCAGTCACACGTCGGATCATGGCAAGCACTTGGCTGCTGATGATTGGCATAAGCTACCTTCTATCTCCCATCGCCCACTTCTTTTCTCCCCTCTCCTGCTTTTGGGAGAGGGGTCGGGGGTGAGGCGTCTTTCCCGCGTCGGGGGTGAGGCGTCTTTCCCACGTCGGGGGTGAGGCGTCTTTCCCCACGTCGGGGGTGAGGCGTCTTTCCCCACGTCGGGGGTGAGGCTACTCATCGTCAGTCGATTCATAATCCGGCGCTTCTGTTGCCAAACTATCCGCCCGATACGTATGCACCGCCGTCGCTGTAATCGCAGAGATACCAAAATCGCGCCGCTTCTCATTCAGCATCAGTTGATACCCCGCCCGCGCCGTGCCGTTGCTCACTTTGAGCCAGTCGGCTTGAAAATCCGGCTGACTCAATTTCAGGATGATAAACTTCAGCCCGGCGATCACCGCTGGCTTCCACGTCGTTTCCTCAGCGATCATCATGGCGATTTCTTCATCGCTCAAAAATGATTCCGCCGATACGGTCTGCCCCGTGTGAAATCTCACCCGCGTCAAATCGGTTGGCGTCGCTGAGGGGCTATACGTGAAAGTCATGGTTACGCCTCTACAAAAATCGTCACATCTAACGTTTGCGCCGCGTCGCCTTGTGCGATAGCCGCCGTCATGTACCCGTCGACGGGCTGCCGATCATACCACCCGGTCAAATCCGCCCCCGTTGGGCCATCACCCAATACACGTGGATAATACCACCCCGACGACGTGACATTTGTGAGTGTCAGCACCGCCAGAGCGGGGGTGACAATCGAGATCGTGATGTCAGTCGTCGCCGCTGGCGTCCCCGCTTGCGCCACATAGATCGCGTGGATTAGCCCGCTGATGATGTTGCTTGTCACCGTTGCCACCGCCGATCCCGCGCTCCCCGCAGCAACCGCTTGTGTCAGCTTATGCGCCCGGATTGCCATGATTTACGTGTCCGCCACCGGGTCAAGGATGCCTGACTTGTTCGCCGTATTGAGCGCGTAGTTTTCCGCCCCATAAGCCGATGCCAGCGCAACCGTCCCCGCCAGCGTGGTTACAGCCGCAGCGACACGATTGTCATACACAATTCCCGTCGATGCCGACACCAGCAAAATCGCGCTCACTTGCGAAGTGCCGCCCGTTTGCAAAATCACATTCCGCGCAATTTCGCAGTTCACAACCGCCGTTGTCGCATTGATCGCCGCGCACGTTGCGCCGTTTTGCAGCACAAGGATGAACGTGTTGTCAATGATGCGGGTGTTGTCCGTCCCCACCAGTTGAATCCACAGTTGAGCCGCAGCCGCAGCCGTCGCTTGATAGTGATAGCAATTCTTCACCGTCAAGTAATCCGCCGCCGCCGTCGTCAACAAAAACTGAATCGTCTGGAAGGTTGCTGTCTCAAAGTGTTCGATGCCGTCCAGTGTCACATAAGCCGCAGTAACATGGAACATCTTGACCACTTCATCAATCGTCGATGTGACGCGCAGGTTCGCCACCGTGATATTCGCCGCGCTGATCGCAAACGTTGCCGCCGCTGCGCTAAACGATAGCGTTGGACGATTCGTCCCGTTGCCCATCCCGATAATGCTGATCCCCGCTACATCTGCGGCGATCCCCGCCGCCGCGCTGACCGTCTCAGCATGACCGGGCATCACGAAAATGATGTCGCCCTTATTCGCGCTACACAGACCGATGGCGTAATCAATCGTCGCCAGCGGTCTTGACGGCTCTGTGCCGCCATAACTATTCAATCCCGTGCCGCTGTGAACGAAGAACACGCTGCCCGTTGTCAGCAGCCCGCCCGCTCCCGGCAAAATGGGCATTCCGAAGCTGCTCACCCCGTTCGGGAACTTTGTGAGATTGGTCATAGAAACCTCTTTCTTGTAGGGACGAGGCACGCCTCGTCCTTCAATTTGACTCCCTCCCCAAATGGGGAGGGGGTTAAGGGGTGAGGCTAACTAGCTAGGGTTGCTGCCCGCGACCCACTGCCACCCGCTCCAGCCGTAGCTAAAGCGCATGTACGCACGCCAGTACGCCTTCAACGTCGTGTCATCGCCTTCACGCCGCGCAACGCTAAACGGCGCACGATTGAACCAATCCAATGACATCCTCATTTCGTTGGAATCAATCATAAACCATGCGTTGCTGTCGGTCAGGTAATGCCAAGGCATGACCTGAAACCGACCAAACATGGGATTAACCGTGTTGTTCGCCGTGTCAGGGTTCAAAGTGCTGTTGACGATCTCAATCGCATCGTCCTGTAATTGAGGCGGCACGAGCAGCAAATTCGGGGTGATCCCGCGCTTGTTGCCGTTATCATCCGTGAACGCCATCATCGCCTCGCGGATCGTGCGGACGTTGGTTTTAGTCAGCGCCAGCGCGAAATTGTTGTCTTGTGTGACGCCCGTCTTTTGCGGTGACAGCGGATGCAAATCGCTGCACAGCGCCACCGCGTCCGCGCCCACAAACGAGCTGTTAAACGCATTGTTGAACACGCTTGCCGCTTCCGTCTCACGAAACAGCGATCCGCTGTCACCAATGCGTTCCGCCACCCGGAACGCCTCAGCGAGGTTGGAATCATCCGCGTCTTTTCGGAAAATACCGAAATCGAGACTGTATTCCTTGTGGGTATACGTCTTTTTGTATCCCTGATCGAAGTCGACTTCCGGCGTAATGCCGCCCGAATTTTCGTAGTTCTTCCAAGCGTCGATCCCGATTGCCCCCACGCCGGAGATTTGTTCACGCGCCCCACTCGACCCCTGCACGTTGAACAACATCGGCAGCATCGACTGACGCCGTACAAATGCCGCGTCCGCCTTAAACTTTACCGTCGGGTCAAGCAAATCTGCCCAACCCGACCCTGCGCCTGTCACGATAGCCATAGCTTTTCTCCCTGTCTAATCCGGCTTCAACCGACTAATTACGGTTGCTGCCAGTGTTCACCATGCGCGATCATGACGAGTGTTTCCTCAGCCGCCGTGCTGTTTGCCACGACGATCAAATCAACGTTGCTTGATGCGGCGACGGTCATTGCGCCCGTTGCCCCGGCTAAATCCAGCGTCGCGCCAATAAGCCGCGCATTCGCATCATACACCCCGTACACGGCGTCAAAGTCTGTGATCACTCTGGCGGTTGTGACGCTATCCGTCCCGGCTTTCGTCTCCTGTATCGCGCCGACTAGCGTGGTGTCATTCGTCGCCGCGAGGTCAATCTCACCCGTTTCAAGGTTGGTGAGATCGCCTTTCGTCAGCGTCTCCGTGTCCTTGAACGTCAAAGTTTGGATCGTCGGCGGCTGCCCGCTCAACCGATACCGAAACCGGAATCCTAAACTAGTATCTGGCATTGTTCCCCTCTGTCTGCGCTATTTCTTGTACTGTGCGTATTGCGCGTCCGTCATTCCCGCCCGGCGAGCCAGCGCTTGTTCCTCTGCCGTCAGTATGACCGCCCGCGTCCCACCTCCACCGCCCGCCCCCGCGTCGATGTCCGGCGCGGGCTTGACAGTCAGTAGACTCCAGTTGTCGTTCAGCCACGTCTGGAGATGTTCCGGCGGGTAATTCACCGGGATCAACTTTCGCATCGTTTCCGGCACGAGCGCGATCCGCGCTTCATTCCCCGCCTTGATCGTGCTTTCGAGCGTTTCCGCCCGCGTCTTGAATGCCTTCAGCGAGTCGGCTTCTTTCGTCGCGTTCTCCGCGATAGTCTGCCACTCACCTTGTTTCTTAAGCCGCTCCTGCTCAGAAGCGTGGCTGTCCGTCTGGTGCTTCACCAGCGCCTCTTCTGCCTTACGTGCGCGTTCTAGCACCTCGTTAAACCGTGATTGCGGAATCATGTTTCCGGTATTTTGCGTCCCCTCAGACGATGATCCGCCGCCCTGCTGCCCTTGCTGATTTTGTTCGTCTGCCACGTCTTGCCCTCTTTCGTTTTTTACGAGCTACGCCTCGAAAAGTTTTTCATCTTTCGATCATGCACTTTATTACTTGGTGTAACGCACATTCTATAACCCTACTTTGCAAACATCGGCAGATGACTCACGTCGTCATTCACGGGCATATGCCGCGCTTCAAAGGGCAGCCTCCCCCTATCCCGCGCAATCGCCACATACTCAGGCGATTGATCCCCGCAGATGTAGCGCCGCTTGCAATTCCGCGCCGCTAATGCCGTTGTCCCGCTTCCCACGAACGGATCGAACACCACCGCCCCTATCGGGGTTGTCAGTTCGATAAGCCGCGTCCACATCTTGACGGGCTTCATGGTGGCGTGCTGATGCCCCCCGCCGAGCGTTGCCAGATTTTCCGGTAAAAATGACCACACATTGGTAAAATTGACGTACTCAGGTGAGCGCATAACTTCCTTCATCCATGAATGTCCTGCATGAGATTTGTGCTGGCTCTCGTCGCCACGACGTTTCATAGTCGGTGGTTCACCGCGCCGGATAGTTACATGTAGGTTCTCGATGTATGTGGCTACTGAGGCAATAGTGGCAGCATCGACCAAAAGTCCCGGCAGTTTCACGTCGGTGTATTTCCCTTTGGTTTGGTGATATTTCGACACCCCTTTCGTGTAAATGAACAGTTCCTCGTGCGAACGATTGATCTCCAACATACTTGTCGTTGTTTTTCGCTTGATCCACGCAATATGATCCTTATAGCGTAATCCGGTGGCGCGAAGCGCAACTAACCAATCAATCATCATCGGCATTTGGGTTGTAAAGGCGCAAAACCCCTTCGGCTTCAAAACGCGCTCGACCTCGTTGAGAAACGGGAGTATCTCAATAGGTTGATCCCACTTGTCAATTCCCATCCCATACGGAGGATCGAACAGCACGGCGTCAACCGACTCATTGGGCAGCAGCGCACACAATTCCATTGCATCAATGACGTGTATACGATTCATCAGCACATGATCAAATAAGTAGGGTCGCATCATCGGTGTCGTCATCGTGCCAGCATCCCCTTCACTGACGCCTCTCGTACCATCTCCCCGAACACGCGATCATTGTACGGTTGCACAAAATCGCGCAGATCAATCCGCCCCCGACGCCACAATTCATACGCCGAGTCGCCCATCTGCGCCCGTTGCCGTTCTTCCGGCAACCCCCCAAACCACGCCTCGCCCGTCCGCACATCACGCGGACGCCCCTTCACCACGCTAATCGACGTACACCTGCCCGCATGGTGATCATTAATCCGCTCACCAATCGGCAGCCGCGTCCCATGCAGCGCCACGCACGCCATACACGTCCGCGAATCCAGCGCCGCAATTCTAATTTGTTCCGTCAAAATATCAGCATTAGCGACCCGTTGCAGTACCGCCGCATCCCGATAGCTCTGCAATTGAACCGTCCGCATCAGCGTATTCGCTTGCGCCACGCTGAACCCCTCGGTCATCTGCCTGATCAATCGCGCCGTTTGCAGCGGATTCCACCCCGCCACAATCCCGCGTATCGCTTGGTTTTGTACCGTCACCAAAACCACGCCGGGATACCGTCGCATTTCCTCAGCCCACCCCGGCGAATTGACATACCCCACCAGCGCATTGACCGCCTCCGGGTCTGGCGTATTCCACTGCACGCCAATCACCGCCAATTGCTGATCGTTAATGCCCGGTATCGCCAGTTCCCGCACGAGCCGCCGCGCCGCCTCAATCCCCGCCCGTTGCGCCTCAGCCGCGCCCACATCAATCCGCGCCGCATTCCGCCGCAATTCCGGTTCGAGGTCAGCCAGCAGCGCCCGCAGCACCGGGTTATCCGGTTTAAGCCGTTCGCCCGCCGCCGCCAATCGCGCCGCCTCAGCGTCTAATTCCGCTAGTCGCTGTTTAATCAGCCCCGTCCCCACCGACGCCCCGATAGATCGCAGCGTTGCGCGGGTCGCCCGTTCGTAGCCGCGATCCAGCAGCAGCCTTGTCAAATCGCCTATTCGGTTCGTCGGTTGTGTCACCATTCCAATCTTTCTCCCCTCTCCTGCTCTTGGGAGAGGGGTCGGGGGTGAGGCTTCTTTGCTCGTCGTCGGTGGGGCTTCTTTGCTCCCCGTCGGTGAGGCGTCTTTGCTCCCCTCTCCCCTGGGAGAGGGGTCGGGGGTGAGGCGTCTTTACTCGTCGTCGTCGGTGAGGCGTCTTTGCTCCCCTCTCCTGCTCTTGGGAGAGGGGTCGGGGGTGAGGCGTCTTTACTCGTCGTCGGTGAGGCTTCTCTGGTTAAGCCGTGAGTGCGGCAGTCCCGCGCACGATCTTGAGGTTCATTTTCGTGGTAGATTTCGCCACACCGAGGATCACCGGGTAATGCCCAGACGCCAGATCCCCAACAGGCGCAATCCCGCCCGCCGTCGCGCTGAGAACATACGTACCGTCGTCGGCAGCCGCGCTCAAGCTGAGTGTCCCGCCTGGCGTAAAATCATCGTCCTCATACACATACGTGAGCGGCTGCCCACTTGCCGCGCCATGCAGCGCAATCCCCACCGGGTTCGCCGTCGCAGCGCTGGCGTTTGCATCCGCCAGTTTCAGCACTTGCGAGGCGCTGCCATCCTCATACAACACCTGCCCGGCGGTGATCGTCGCGCCCGCCGTCCCCGTCCGTGTTTTGGCATTCGCCCCCTTCAGGACGCTTCCCGGTGTAATAACAATATCTGTCATAATTCTTATTCCCTCTCTATCCGTCGATACGTTGCTGTCAGCCTACCCCGCTCCCCCCCCATTAACGCGCCGGAATCAAAAAGGCGCTGCAATCGCACCGCCTCACTTTTCATAATCCGCTTTCTATATCCCGTCTCGCCCGTCTCGCCCGTCTCGCCTGTCTCCCCTGTCTCCCCTCTCCTGCTTTTGGGAGAGGGGTCGGGGGTGAGGCGTCTTTGCTCGTCGTCGGTGAGGCTTCTCTACTCCCCTCTCCTGCTTTTGGGAGAGGGGTCGGGGGTGAGGCGTCTTTGCTCGTCGTCGGTGAGGCTTCTCTACTCCCCTCTCCTGCTTTTGGGAGAGGGGTCGGGGGTGAGGCGTCTTTCCCCACGTCGTCGGTGAGGCTTATCTCCCCTCTCCTGCTTTTGGGAGAGGGGTCGGGGGTGAGGCGTCTTTGCTCGTCGTCGGTGAGGCTTCTTTCCCCCCTACGCCGCGACCAGATCGCCCGCGCCCGTCGGCACATCAACATTGACCGCATCAAAATTCGGCAAACTCGACCCCAGCGCCGCGAATGCATCCGCCTGTTGTGACCGTTTCGCCGCCATAATTTGATTGATCTTGTCCTCGTCCCACCCAAACACGGGCGCGATCTCGCGCAGCGCCTGTTCATCCCCGATCAATTCCGCCACTTCCTTCACATTCTTGATCGTCTCGCTGTCGTTCCTGATCTCCGCGTCCTGCCAGTGACACGACCACCGTGTGACCTTCGGCATACTGACGCCCGTCCCGAACGCCTTCTGCACGCGGGCAGCGAGAGCCATCACATCTTCCCAGCTATTCCCGCCCTTCACCTGAAATCGTTTCAGCTTACCCAACAGCCCCGTCTCACGTTGCTTGAGCGCCTCGCCGCTCGACGAGTCCCCGCCCATCTGCGACGGCAGCGGCGTTTGGCTCACCGTGCCGATTTGGTCAATCAAAAACGTAGCTTGTGAAATAAACGGCACAAGCTGCGCCTGTTCCAGCACAAACGCATCGACCTTCTGCCCGTCGGGGATTCCGTTTTCGCCAATTATTACCCACATCCCCGGCGTCACCTCTGCGGGTGGCGGAAATCCCAACGCCACCTTAATCTGAAACGCGGACAATTCAGCCGTCATGACCATGCTCACCAGCGTGCGGTTGAGCGCGTCTTGCATCGGGATCACGCTGGCAATCTCGCTGATTCCCGTCGTCATCCGTGATTTGGCGCGGTTGATGAATGCCACCACCGGCACCCCGACGCCGCCGTTGCTCACGTCCATCCACTCAATCGCTTGCTCGTCAATCGCCAGCAGTCCGCCGCCCAGCCCGCCTTCTCGGAAGCGTTCCACCCGATCCGCGTAATAAATATTCACGCGCCGCGCCGTGTCCGTCTCATACCAAATCTTGATCGCGGCGACGATCTTCTTTCCCATCCGGTCATACACCGTGACCATTCCCCAGCTTCCATCCCACGCCAGTTCATGCGCCAGCATCGGCTTCTGGGCAGCATTGTCATACGCCACCATCACATACGACACCCCGTCACGGATCGCCGCGTCATGCACATCCATCTGGAGCGCGTCAAATCGGTTGTACTCCAACATATCCCCCGCCCACGCCGACCCCGCCTCGTTATCCCCGTCAATACTGCTGACCGTCAACCGATCTCCCATTTTTGCAATCACCAGATCGCAATAGTTGATCGCAAATTGATCGGTTTTCGCATCACTGATCCGCAGCATTTTTCGCATTTCCGTCGTCAGTTTCGCCCGGTGATTACCCTCGCTGTAATCCCGATACAGCGCCACCGTCTCACCCCACGCCTGTACGTCCGTTTCCCACGTCGCCGACAGCGCAATCCCCGCCGTCGTTAATTTTTCCTTGATTGCACTAAGCATTGTCTCTCCCCTTTACGCCCATCGCTGAGTCGTCGCTTCAATTCGTCTCGTTTTCGGCTGGTCAACGCCCATCACGGCATAGCGCAGCGCGTCCATTGCATGATCCTTTGTTTTCAGCGGTTCATCGCGCACGCCGTGCCTATTCTTCGCCCATTGGTAACTTTCAAATTCGTCTATCAAGTTGATCGCGTCATGCGTGATCGTCAATCGCGGCTGCCCGTCCTCCCGCATCACCAGTCGATTCTTTACCATCTGGATACCCGTCTGCACCGTGTTATCCGCGCCTTCAGCGGGCAGCCCCGCCGCCACCATCGCCTTGATATTATCCGGTGACGACGGGTCACAATAAAATCGCTCAATCCGGTACAGCCCCCGCAGTTGAGCCGCCGCGCTCACCCATTCCTCAATTCGCATTTGCCGCGCATACATCTCGCGGATCACCCCCATGCGCCCATCCCCATCCACCCCTAGCACCATGATCACGCCGGGATTCGCAAAACCCCAATCCACCCCCGCCACCGCCCGCCCATACGTCGGCATATTCACGCGGATATGTTTCACCCGGTCAAACTCGCTGTAGATCAATCCCTCAAACGCAACAAATTCCGCGTCTAATTCCTGCGCGGCGAAGTCCCCCGCATACTCATGTTGCCACGCCTCGACAATCGCCGTATCCATAAATGTATTTTCGCGGCTCGACGCTTTGATAATAAAGTAATTTTCATCGTTCAAATGTTCCGTGACGAACGTCTGATACACCCAATTCCGCCCGCGAGGAGTCGTCGTAATCCAATCCCACCCTAACACCCCGTGTTGGCGCAAGCGCCCGACCATAATCTTTCGCACCTCAGCCGGATACAACGCCGCCTCATCCCCCCACCACCAGCTAATCGACGGGCCCCGCAGCCGCTCCGGAAACTGCGTAGACGCATAATAAATTTCGCTGCCATTTTTCAGCTTGATCAACTTCTCGTTTTTGTTGTGATTCGTGATCGGTTCGCCCATCGCCTCTGCAATTTCCAGAAACGATCTCAGACTCGCCTTCCGGATCATATCCTCCGTCGGCGCGGTGAACATGCCCAAATTCGGCGTCGGAATTCGCCTGTTCCCAATCCACCCGTGCGCCGCTTGCCACGCCCGCAGCGCCCCCCCCCATGACTTGCCCGACCCGATCCCTGCTACAAACGCCGCGTGATGTGCCTCAGTCAGCACAAACTCGCGTTGCTTCTCATAGGTCGGGGGCAGCGCTCGTTTCGCCAATAGCTGATACCACGCCACCGCGATCTCCGCCGCTTTCTGTTTGCCTGTCGCCTCAGCGCGGCTCATAGAATATCCCTTATGCCAACTCAGGCTTTAAGCCCATATCCGCCATCCGTTGCAGGATAACCGCACAGTATTTCGGCTCAAGTTCGATCATGCGGCATTGCCGCCTCAACTGCTCACAGGCGACCATCGTCGTCCCGCTGCCACCGAACGGTTCGTAGAAAATATCATCAAAATCGCTATAGGCGTTTACGAAAAAATCGACCAGCTGAACCGCAAATGCGGCAGGATGTCCTAAACTTTCTTGATTACTCCATGCTTTCAGCACATTCGACGGGTAAGCATCGCCTTGCGTATAACGGTCTCTAAACCATACGGCATCGGGATCTCCCTGCATGTCCGTCCAACTCGAGTTCCCCGCGCCTTTACCTCGTGCTTTGACGACCGCATCGGAATGCACAGTCACTGCATCGGGACGAAACTTAAATCCCTTGTGATGGATAGCAAATTGGTAAATCGGCTCAAAGGCATTCTTGAATCTGTAAGAATATTTTCCCGGCATACCTCTGCTAAGCCAGCAAAACTCGTCTATGAATGCCCATTCCCACCGCCGTCGCATAGCGAGAACCAAATCGAAGACATACAGCGAACGCTCGCCGCTATCATCAACATGCGGTTTGATGTTGATAAAAAACGTCCCGTCTTTGCTCAACACGGCACGCACATTCGATTGAATATGAGACCACCAATCGACATAGGCATCGGCGGGAATACCGCCGTACTGGTCTTTGCGCTGCATAGCATACGGCGGGCTGGTAAAAACAACCTGTGCTTTCGCCTCCCCCATCACCCGCGCCACATCCTCTGCGTTCGTGCTATCCCCACACAGCAGTCGATGTTCGCCCTTGCCCGTCTTGCTTGGAATAATCCAGAGTTGCCCGCGTTCGGTATTCCATACCTTTTGGAGTTCCTCAGCCCGGTCAAGTTGTGCGCCCGGGTCACTCGCTGGCTCATCATCCGTCAAAGAAACCTCATACTGCTCTGCCACCTCAGCCAGCAGCCCTTCCAAATCGCCAAACGTCGCATTGACCTCGCGCAGCAGCGCCTCAAGTTGTTCGCCGTCCGTGTCAGCCATCCCCGCCAGCGGGTCATACGTCGCTAAAATCGCGTTCGCCTCAGCTTCCGTCAAATCGGTTATCGCCACGTGCGCCACCAAGTCCGGATGCACACCTTGCCGCATATGTCCGTCGATTAGCTTGATTCGTCCGTCGGGCAGCAGCCGCGCCAGCAGCGTCCCGGTAAAGCCAATCGTCTCCGCACTCGCCTTGTACCCCTTCTTTTGCGCGTCAGGATGTTTCCGCCAATTTCCCTCATGCGGCACACAATCCCCCAGCCGCATCTTGAGCACTTTAATCACCCGATCCCGTATTCCCATCCCACGACCTCTATTTCTTTCCCAACCCTTCTTTGCTTGCCTCCCCTCTCCTGCTCTTGGGAGAGGGGTCGGGGGTGAGGCGTCTTTCCACCGCCCCTTCTTTGCTTGCCTCCCCTCTCCTGCTTTTGGGAGAGGGGTCGGGGGTGAGGCGTCTTTCCCACCTGTCGGGGGTGAGGCGTCTTTCCCGCCTGTCGGGGGTGAGGCGTCTTTCCCGCCCGTCCCGACGCTGAGGCGTCTTTCCCACCCTACACCGCTAACTGGCACATCTGCGGCACGTCGATTTCTTCCCCGTCCTCAAATGTGATATACACGCGCCCCGACAGCGTGCTAAGTTTTGCACTGATCACGATCCGATCCCGCCCCGCCTCATGGATTACATACGGAAACTGACACCGCGTCGCCAGTTGCAGCGCGGTAATCCGGCTATGCCTGTCCATTGGAGACCTCCGCCTGCCGCCGGATCATCTCCACAAATTGATTGACCGCCTCAGTCGGTTCGACACCCATCCCCCGCATAATCGCAATCACATCGTCCGGCAACCCCAGCGGCACACCGTCCGCTCCGGTGATCTCCGTCCGCTTAGACCAGCCCCGCGCCTTACCTTGAGTCTCAAGCACGAACAGCACCGCCCGCATATCACCGTTATTGACAGCCCCCATCAGCTTGGTTTCCGCAAGGTCGATAATGCTCTCGCGTTCCTCCTCGACCAGCGCCATCAGTTCAGGGTATCGCTTGAGGTAATTATCGAGCGTTTGCCGCGTACATCCCAGCCGCCCCGTGATCGCCGTTTTAACCCCGCGACTCCCGCTGATCGCCTGTTTCAGCATTGTCCGGCTGTATCGTTTTGTCCCTGCCACGCCGCCAACTCCCAAAAGATGTCTAGTCATGCCACGTTTTCACCATTCGCTCAACTGACTACGCGAATGTCTATTGCAGCAACCTTCACCCTACCCGCGATCCCCTTGCCTAACGCGCAGGAATCAAAAACGCGCCACTCTGGGCGCGTCTTTTCGCTCTTTCTATGCTTGTCTCCCCTCTCCTTTTTCGGAGAGGGGTCGGGGGTGAGGCGTCTTTTCACCGTCCGGCGCTGAGGCTAACTCTCCCTGTGACCGCACTCCTCGCACACGTACACATATCCGCCGCGCTCATCTGACTCGCCGTGCCATTCAAACTCGTGGTCACACCCCACCGGGTCGCGCTGAATATCCTCTACGCTGATCGGGTAGCGCCGCACAATCCGATTCAGGCAAAACAGCAGCGATAACTCATAACCAAACTGCCCAGCATCGCAGTAATCATCCCCCCACGAAACCCATTCGCCCGCCTTGTTGACCGCCGCGACTATCTTTCCCAACCGTTGATCATCTGGCAGCCCCAGCACATATTTCAGCGCCCGCAGCGATCCGTCTCGAAATGCTTCATCCTGTGATCCGCCGTCCTCAAACGGCAGTCCCCTTGTCTCTTCATAATCCACCTGAATACTTTCAATCGTCCGCATTGCCATTTCGCTATCCCTCGCTCGACTAAAATGCTGCCCTTGCTTGTCTCCCCTCTCCTTTTTCGGAGAGGGGTCGGGGGTGAGGCGTCTTTTCACCGTCCGACGCTGAGGCTAATTCCTCAGTTTGTAGAATGTGTCTTGTCTCAACCGACAAACTCAAACCACAGCCGCCACACTTGAGGATCATCCTCCCAGCGTGTACCCCTCCCCTTATTGATTGTCCGCCACAGCTCGACATACGCGGCGACGTTCTCCACCCCCTCTGCAACCGCGACCCGCTCATCCATCGCTTGCACATTGACCCGCTCAATCCGCGTCAAAAGAATCTTGACTGTCACATACCCCCGCGCCTTATACACTTCTGCATGTGCCTTGTCCGCCGGGAAGATCAGTGACTTCTTTTTGAGGAGCGCCGCAGGCATTCCTCGTTTCAACACCACGCTATATTCACGACCAACCATCCACTTGGTTCGCCCGTTCTCGCTATACACAGCGATGATCACGCCATCACGCCCCAGCGCCGTTTCGCCATCCTTGACCACGCGCTGAGTACACGTTTTCCGCTGCATCACAATTTCGCGTACCTGTTTGAAATACATGCTCACTCCCCGCCCAAAAGCATCGGCGGCATTTTCCCGCCCTCATACGCCGCATTGAGCTGCGGCTTAAGCCATTCGCTCACTGTCTGCTGATTCGGCAGCACAATCTGTCCCATGAACGCCTCTTCAAACGTCTCAATCCCACTTTCGACGCTCTCTAACTTCGCCTTAATCGTCAGCAGCAGCGCCCGCCATCGCGCACGGATCGCCTGTTCATATTTTCCTGGACTGAATTGACCTTTGTACCCAAATTGATTGCTTCCGGTCAACTTGCCCGCGTCCTTGGTGGGCAATGGCATGACGAACCGCACGCGCCGATTCTTCATCTCAAACGTGACCCCGACCCGGTTCTCATCCTCACCATACGCGAATTTTGTAGCACCATACCGCTTGATCAACGCCTGAACTTCATTTAACGTCTTTTCAGGCGATACGATTGTCTCTTGTGCAAATTTGCCTTTAGCCATCATATTCCCCTCTCACCCCGTCACATTTCCCTTGCCCGCATCACGCCCCAGCGCCGTTTCGCCTTCCTTGTCGTCGCTCATCAATACCCCGTGAGCGGCAAGTTATTTTGGTGTAGTTCAAACAGGAGCAGCCCCGTTTTACTCTCACCAGTCAGAGTCCACCCCGCCATCTTGAAACAGTAACCCGGATTGACGCTTCGGATTTTTGCAGGATTGACATAGGTAAAGAGGCGTTCACCTGCCCATCGCCGCCACGCAATCTCTGCAGCTTCTTCAATAAGCAAACTGCTCAAGACGGTTGACTCATTCCGAAACACAGCGCAATTTATTCCTATTTGCCCATCGCGCCGAAACTTTGATTTGTGCCACACAAATAGCGCATCAAGCCTAGCGGTCATCAAAGCAAGGTATTGTCCTGGCGACACCCCCTGCCGTCGCTCCCGCCCATCCTTATACTGATAGCAGCTGTAATGGCGCTCATACATATCCAGCAAGCGATTATCCGCGCGGTTAACGGTGATCTCCCAGTACACGCCCGTTAGGACGGGCATGTTTATCAAACACAAATCAGCGTTCATTGCTGTGATTCCCTCTCTGACCTTCAATACCCCGCAGGCGATCATCTGTCAACCGATCCCCCCAGATACGTGTATCGCATCATTCCGCATCACGCCCCGCCCAACAGCATCAGCGGCGTCCACGCACTCACCCGATACGGCGCGGCGATCTGCGGCTGCGCCCACTCCCCCACCCGATACCCCCGTCGGCAGCCTTCCTTGCCGCCCACCCGTTCCAGATAACCCGCTTGCCACAGCAGACTCATATCGCGCCGCAGCGTTTGTTCTGCCCGGTATTCGTCGATGAACGCCTGTACGGTGACAGGCAGCACGCCCCGATCCGGCGGCATGTTGCGTTGACGCTCCTGCACGATAGATACGATCCTGAACAACCGTGCGATGTCTGAAATCGGCTTCTCAAATAGCATCGTGTGCATTGATAAATCGCTTTCTATACGCCTAAAACATCGTGGATTGAACCGACACCAGCGGTTCATCCGGCACAAACGTCACCTGCTGCGCCCAGCTCACATTTCGCATCATCTGGCGATACATTGCCAGCGTTCTCTCCGCAGGAGCGACCCATGCCATGCCCAGCAGCCGAAACATTTCTTTCTCATCCGGCACGCTGATTCGCTTTGCCTCGGGCTCAGGATTGTCACCGTCCCCCTTGACGCGCCAATAGCCCCCCTCCGCCCGGTACGGCGCGGATTGGCGGATGCATTCCTGCATCACATACTGATTGGCGTCCCCCGGGCCCGTCCGTAGCCACAGGATGTACCCCTCGTTGTGTTGATCAGCGAGAAACACCTCAATCCGCAGCCCCTCGAACATCAGCCCGCGATACTTCACCCCCCACCGCGTCGCCCCAGCGCCATATCGCGCTTTCGTGATCACGCCCGCCGCCACCAGCGCATCCAACCGCGCCAGCAGTTCTGGCGCACGATGGGGCAGCGCGACGATCTCCACATCCCCAACATCCTCCTTACCCCGTCGCATCGACCCGGCGATCACAATCCGGTCACACAAATCTTCAAGCGCCTGCTTGATCGTGTCCGCACGTCCCCGCGCATCACTCGCCTTGATTCTTACGCCGTCGCTCACGTCGTTTCCCCCACTTCCACCAGTTCAACCCGCATGTCCGCGCCGACACCCGCAAATTCCTGCAGCGTCCGCACAAGCTGCCGTTTCAGCCGCTCGCCTAGTATCTGCACGGCATACTTATTCGCCACGCCGATCACATACACGCCGCCCTCCACGCCACCCTCCACGCCGCCCTCAACGCGCAGCAGCGACACATCTTTCACCCACGTTTCAAACAGGTGTCTATCCAGTTGCAGTCCCAACCGCTCATACACAGCTGCCCACACCCGCTCATGAGGCGGCAGCGCCTCACGTGCCGCCCGTCTTTCCTCCGCCCGTTCCAATATCTCGTCCCCCGCGTCGGCGTCAACCCACCGCTTGTCGTTAGATTCCCGCGTCGGCGTTTTCTCGCTGTACATCCGCTCGACATACGCCCAGCCCCGCGCACTATGCTTCGCCGCCTTCTCGATTTTCTCAATCACATCAGCCGCGCCGTGTGTGATCACCGCCGCGTTGATCGCATCCTGTACCACCGCGCCCGCCTTGCCGATGTTCGCCTCAAACGCGGCAATCGCCGCGTTGCCGTTTTGGAGAGGGGGGGGCGCGGAATGGGGGGGTGAGGCTAGTCGGCGCAGCGAGTGGCTCATTGCTTCGAAGGCGTTTGGTTCTTGCCCTTGCCCTTCATTCAGCCATTCTCCCGCCGCTGGTGGATGATGGATGTCGTCCTCGTCCGCGCGTTTTGTTGCTGCTGACTCAGGTCCCTGATCTAATACCTGATTCAATGATTCCTGATCTAATACCTGATCTTTTAATGGAGAGAGGTCGCCCGCCACCACTCGATAAGTCACCGGCGACTTATCGAGTGGTGTATTTTGACCATTCGATGAGTCGCCCGTGTCCGTTCCATCAGTCCCCGACGGTGTTTCGATGGGCGAACTTTCGCCGCCATTCAGCGCCGCGTTGATCGCATCCTGTACCGCTTCCACGACCAACGTATACTTCAGCCGCTTGTCGTACCGATTGACGCCCCCATCCGCCGCCGTGATGAAGCCCAGCCGCCGCAGCAAATTCATCGCCGTCTTGACCTGACTTCCTTTAAATGCGCCCAGCAGCGCCGCGCCTAGCGCCGTCTGGTTGCTGATGCGAATCCACTCCGCCTTACCCTTCTCGCAGCGCCCTTCGATGTCCGCTCCCGCCGCCTGATAGATGCGTATCCACCCGGCTTTACCCGTTTCTTTCAGCCACAGCGTCAGCCGCTCAAACCAGTTGAGCAGCGCCGCCGCGCACGCATCCCCATTGGTGATCGCCAGATACTCCTGACGTATCAGCAGCATATCCATCTTGATCGGCAGACTAACCAGCCGCGCCCCTGTACTCATAATTTCCCTTTCATTCCTCACCAATGGGGGAATCGGGGTTGCTTCCCCGCCCGATTCCCCCATGCGTCAATGTCAGTCCAGCCACTTATGCGGGTTCTCAATTACGAGCGTGCAATCACTCGCCAGAATCGGCACACCAATAGAAGCGATTGCGTCACTCGCACGCGCTTCCGTCAAGCCGAACATTCCCGCCAGATGGGTCACCATTCGCGCCCGCTCATCCGGCGTCAACATCGCCAAATCGAGCATGTACACCCGTTGAGGCTCATCAAATCCCGGCACATTCGCCCAGTGGGGGACAAATGATTTCACATTGACCTCACGCCGCCCGAACACCTTCATAAAATTCTCTGCCCGCTCCGTCCCTTCATGGACGATCACCTTAAAATCCGCACCCATAACCTTTACCCATCCTCGCTTTCCACAACCGTCTTTCACGCCGCCTTGATGCTGTAGACCCGTACACCGACGTGTTTGTTCCGTTTGACTTGCATTTCCGAGGTGATCAACCCGGCAATCTCACATTGCGCCAGCAGCTTGATCGCGCCCCCCAGCGACCCGCCGAATTTCATTTGTACGTCTACTGGCGTCGCCTTCGGATGCGCCCCCACATACGCCGTAATCGAATACAACACGCGCTCGTCCTTTGTCACCTGCTGCGCCATCACCACACCATCAGACCACCGCACAATCCGCCACCCGCTTACGCCCGCCGTGTAGGGCAGCAGCCCCGCCATATGATCCCCAACACGCACCAACTCTTTACCGCTGAATAATCCGTAATTCGCCATGATCATTTCCTCTCTTTGTTAGTTGATAGAATACTATTTATGCCAGCCTAAAACGGGCTGTAGTCGTCTTGCTCTTGCACCAGCCGGATAGTCAAATCCGCGCTCACCGTCGTTTCCACGCCCGCCATTCCCAGCGCCGCACGCACGTAGTTCAGTTGTGGATACAGCGCCAATGCCAGCGCCTCGGTTACGGTGAGATAAATCACGATTTGTCCGCTGACCATTTCGCTGTACGAATGGCGCACCACCTCGGCTAACTCAAATCCGTCCGCCAGCACAACCCGCACCAGCGCGCCCGGCTCTTCTCCCCTCTCCTGCGGTTGGGAGAGGGGTTGGGGGTGAGGCGTGTTGATCGGCGTATCAAATTCAGGTCGTCGCAAATACGCCCCCCCGATCGGCGTGATGCACAATTTCCCATCCTCCTCAACGAGCAGCCCATAATCTTCCAGCCACTTAACCAAACTGCGCGGATAATTCAGGGTGCTGCGTGTCACCCCCCCCTCAGCAGCCGCCAATTCCCGCAAAAGTTCAATCGCCTTGCCTAAACTTCCCGTAGCCATGTTTCCCCCGCTTATCCGAGGGAACGGCGTCTCTTGGACTTGAGGCGCATCACCCATACCCATATCCGGCACAGGCGTGTCAAATTCAGGCAGCCCCCGCAGGTACTCAGCCCCCGCAATCGTCAGCGTAATCAGCCCGCTCACGTTGATGATCATCGGCGGTTGCTTCCGTTCCAGCGACGCGACCAAATTCGCCGCATAGCCCAAACGCTTCCGGGCAATCCCCACCTTGCCCGCCGCCGCCAATTCTCGCAAAAGTTCAATCGCCTTGTCTGAAATTCTCGTAGCCATGTTCCCCCCGCTTATCCAGTCGATAATTTCATGGATGTTTGACGCCTCCAACACCACGTGACCGCCTTGTCGCACCACAATTCGCCCCGACACTCCATACCTAGACGGGACACGCTCGACTATATAATCACTCCCGGCAATCGTGATTCTCACCGTCTGCCCGACCCACAGTTCAGTCACCCGCCGTTTTGCCAGCTTCACCGGGTCACTCATCCACGACGGGTACACCCCCCCCGGTTGACGTTCCCACGCCCCCATAATCCCCCCTCACCGTCGCCGTTCATTCTTCGCGCGGATTTCCCGCTCTTGTTCCCGCAAATGCTCAAAGTACGCCATAAGCACCGCGACGACTTCCCGCTCCAGTAGTTCTCCCAACCAACCACTGGCGGTATCGAGATACGTCTCCCACCAGCCTTCTCGCGTCCCCGTCTGATCCTTTCTTAAATTCTCGCGGCTGTAGGTCATCAATTCGGTGATTCTCAGGCGCAGTTTAGGATTGGCGGACGCCAGTTGCTTCATAAATGCCAGCACCGCCCCCGCGTTGTGACCCTTTGCCGTCCACCCGGCGAGGATCGCCACCTGTGACTCTTGCGCCTCGTAATCGGGGTAATCGGCTTCCTCAATCTCCTCTTCGGTGTCCTCAAACTCGTCGTCATACCTCGCCGGGAGGATCGGCGGCGGCTTCACATACACCCCGCCCGTTTGTCTCTCCTCTCCTGCTTCTGGGAGAGGGGTCGGGGGTGAGGCGATTCCCCCCCCCGATACCGTCACGTCCGCAACGCCATGCAATAAAGTCACATCAGCATTATCAGCTTTCACGGCGACCAAATAATCGCGGATTTGCCATTCCGTCCAGTTCTGTTCATCCGCTTTCAGCCACAGCGTGTCGGGTATTGACAGCAGCGCCCGGTAATTGCGGACCGCGCTGTCAGATTTCACGCCGATCACGCTCTTGACACGTTCGGTCATCCCGCGCTTGATCGGGTACAAATTCCCATCCCGCACCTGTGCATAAAAGCGGCGGTCAATCTCACCCGGCAGCACCAGCGCATCAAACGTATTAAAATCCGCGCCCGCGTCCTGCTCATACATATCCATAATCAGCAGTGCAATCTGCCGCGCCATGCTGACCGCATTCAGTCCCACCCGTGCGCCATTCTTCGTCGCTTGCGCCCACACATCGGGCTTAGGCTTGACCACCGCGAGGATTTTGGCGTAATCGCTGCCCACCCACAGGTTCAGCATATGAAACGCCCACCAGCGCCGCTCCCCGTCGATCAGAACATCCCCCGCATATTCCACCGGGTCACGTTGACCATCATGTTTGATCGTCACCGCTAGGCTGATCGTTTCCAGAAACTGCGCGACCACCGGGTCGGCTTTTTGCGCGTCAGTCAACTGAGGTTCCCACGCCCCGACGATTGCGTCCTCAATCGGAATTTTGACCCCCAGCCACGTCGATACCAGATTGAGCCAGCGCCCCAGCAGAATCGGCACATCCACAGGATCACCGTCCCAACTCCCGCGCACTGCTTGCGGTAGCAACCGTCGCGGCTGCCGCCGATCCGGGCGCATCGAGTAAATATCCGTCGGCTTGGCAATCACCCGCCCGCTGTCCGGTATCCCCGGCAAAGCGCCATACATCGACTCATCGAAGTCTTGTAAATTGTTCCGTGACGGTTGCTCAAGTGGGTCGTCCTGCTCGAAGTTTCTACGCCGCATGGGACGCCACCTTCTCAACCATCAAGGCGACTTCTGTCGTCACCTCGTGATGCGCTTCATAGGCGAATAACGTCTTTTGCGCAAACCCTGCCTCACGCCAGATCGTCCGTTGTGCGAACGGCGTCCAGATGAGGTTGCTGTTGCCATACTTTTTTGTGAAATGTTCTTCCAACAAATCAATCCCGTGACAATGCGCCGCCGTCTGCATATTGACCATTGTCGGAATCACCCCCATCAGCACAGCCTCGCCGCTCAACCCGTGTTCTGGGCGTGCTTCATTTTGCTCCTGCACGTGAAACGTGCTTTTCGCCAGCCCATCGAGGCTCAACGACTCACACAACGTCGGGAACAATACATAGTCCGTCGCGGCGAATACCATCGCTTGCAACATCGACGCGGTAGGGGGCGTATCGATAACCACGTAATCGAGTACCCCGTCCAGTTCTACGAGCCGCTCCCGCAGCAATCGGGTGTTCCCTGTCATCAGCGGGATTCCCCGCGTTTCGATATTGCTTTGCAGCACCAGCAGCCGCCCCGACGTTGCCAACTTACCGCCCCACCGCGCAAACTCCGGTTCACGCAGCACCGTTTTCCATTCCTCGTCCTGAATCAGCAGCCGATACAGCCCGCCATAATCTTTCATCTTCAACTGATGCGCCACATGCCCCTGCGGATCGCTGTCAATCAGCAGCACGCGCTTATTCATCAACGCCAGCCCCGCCGCGATATGCAGCGCCATCGTGGTCTTACCCACGCCGCCTTTTTCGTTCGTCAGTGTGATCACTTTCATGCTCACCCTTACACCCCCTTCTGATTGAGTTCTTCGCCCAGCCGTTGCAGCGCCCGCGCCGCGTCCATTTGAGCGCCCTCGCTCACATCCCCACCAATCGCCCCCGCCAAATAATCCAACGCCCGCCGGATCGCGTCCTCGTCGATTCCTTCCTTATCCAACGCCAGCCCCGCCGCCAATACCCGCCGCTCCTGCTTCTCAGCGAACGCGATCCAGCCTGCCCGCTGCGCCGCCACCGCGTTGATCGCCGAGTCGCGCTGTAATTCCATATCAATGCTCGCCATAATCGACAGCGCCAGCAGTTGATCCCCGTCCTTGAGCGCAGCCGCCATCAACTGCACGTCCGCCCATACCCGATGCAGTTCCTCTTGACTGGCAGACTTGTGATAAAGGACATTCTGTATCCCCGCCAGCCGCCCGTAAACGTCGCTCACCACGTCATCAATCGTCCGCAGCACCCCTGTGGTCGTCATGATTCGTCGCTCCAATCTTCCGTATCATCACTGACGGGTTGCAGTTGCTTATCGCGTTCGAGTTCCGCACAGTAGACCTTCCATACAAATTGGGTGATGAAATCCTTCAACTCCCCGCGTAGCATCTCAGCGGTTTCGTCATCGAGGGTGTACAACCGCTGCCCCGTCAAAGCATCGTGAAATATTTCTGCCTGAGTCACCGACACATCGATCATTGCGTTGTTCACAATGTCATCACCGGGGTTCGGCGACATATACACCCCACTCGCCATCAGGTCGTCTTCGATCATTTCCTGCACGGCTTCCACCAAGTCGCTCAAGTCGGGATGCTCAACATCCCCATCCTTGATCGCCTTTTGCAACGTCTGATGTTCCGCAATCACCGCGTCCCGTTGACCCACAGTCTGTGTCAGCATTTCCCGTGCAGCGGCGGCAATATCAATCGCCTGCCCCGTTGTCTGCGCCATGCTCTGGATTTTCGCCCACGCTTCATTGATCAATAGCATCGCCGCATCGTCATTCGCGTGTTTGTGCTGCACATACAACGTGCCAAGACGCTGTTCGATCTGATCCAGCGTCACATCAGGGCCCATCCCTACAGCGGTGACAATTTCCGCCAACACCTGCTGCTGATAAATCGTTTGTTCGCCCATCTCGATCCCCTTCCCTGCTTTCCCTTACGATTCTTGCTTGTCTCCCCTCTCCTGCTTTTGGGAGAGGGGTCGGGGGTGAGGCTAATTTCACTACCCCCCGCTCGGTGAGGCGTCTTTACCCCGCTGGCACGGCGTCCGGCAAGCGCATCACAAGTCCTGTCCATTCCCGCCCGGCGCGATTTTGTTGCCGCTGCCACAACAGATTTCGACCCGCCACCTGTATCTCCCGGTTGCCAATCTCGATCAATTCCGCCCCGCTGTACCACCCGCTTGCCAGCGCCTCAGCGAAGCTCACATCCTCAAGCGGCGTCCGACTGGCGTCCATACCGACGACCATGCCCGTAACCACCTGTTTGCTACCCGGCGGCGGGATCGGCGGACGCCCGTCGCTCATCAGTATCCCGTCCTCGCTCCCCTCTCCTGCTTTTGGGAGAGGGGTTGGGGGTGAGGCGTCTTCTGAGGTTGGGGCTGAGGCGGCTTCTGAGGTTGGGGGTGAGGCGTCTTCTGAGGTTGGGGGTGAGGCGTCTTCTGTTGCAGGGGTTGGGGCTGAGGCGTCTTCTGTTGCAGGGGTTGGGGCTGCGGCGGCTTCTGTTGCAGGGGCTGCGGCGTCGTCGTCTTCATCGACCAACCGCATCAGCTTGACGACCTCAAAATGCTCCACCCCGTCCGCCTCACCCAGTCGGATGCTCGTCGCGCTGATCTTCAAGACTTCCCATCCGTCGTTCATGGCGGCTGCCAGTTGTTCATCAGCCGCTTGCCCGACCATCCCCGCGAACGTGCGTATCTCAATTCGCGGTTTTTGAATATCCTTAAAAGTTGCGTGTTGATCGTCCATCTGCGTTACCTCGTTCCTTTGCATCTACATTGACTTCATTCAAGAGGGATGTTTTATGAATCTACTGAAAGCCATCGACCTATTTCTCGGTGAACACAAACCAACCACCGCCAAGTCCTATCTTCAGCCGCTCAAATCTTTGCGAGACTGGGTAGGTCCCGCCCGCGAGTTGTCCGACATTTCGCCAGAACTGTTGATTGAATACTTCCAGATGCTCAGCAAACGGGGATACGCCCTCGCCACCGTGCAGAAGCACGTGATCACGGTGAAGACGTTCTTCAACTGGATAGTGAAAATTGATAAGTTGGAGAAAAGCCCCGCACGGGTCATCAAAGGGCGCAAGCTGCCCCGTGCCATATCCCGTGATAAAGCCATGTCCGATGCAGAACTCTCTGCCATCATCGACGCTGTGCGTTACAAACCGCGAGATTATGCGCTGGTGATTTTCCTCTCAGACAGCGGTTGCCGTCGGGGAGGGGCTGCGGGGTTGCGCCTTCAAGACATTAATTGGCGGGAGAGGACGGCGAAAGTGACCGAAAAAGGGGATAAGCCGCGCTTTATCGCATTCGGGGAACATTGTCAGGTCGCGCTAGTCAAGTGGCTCGCCTATCGCGGTTCGCTCAAAGGCTCACTCACGGGTGTCTATATTTTCTCGTTTGATGGCGCGTTGATGAAGCCGGAAAATATCAGTCTCATCATCCGTCGCGCCGCCGCGAAAGCGGGCGTCCGGGTTCTCAGTTCCCATTCCTTGCGCCACCGTAAAGGGCATCAGTACGCCGACGCTCGTATTGCCCCTTCCATCGCCGCCACCGCACTCGGTCATTCCGACGTGCTAATCACCTTAAATAGCTATTATCCGGGTGACTGGGAATCAGCAAAGAAAACCTTGCACGAATTGGCAACCGATCCATCCACCCTTAAAGACTCCCCCGACAATATTGTCAAATTTGGGCGCTAACCCCTCGCTTTGGGGGCTTCAAATGGAGAACCCTTTATACATGCAACATTGATCGTGGTATAAGAGGTCGTGGGTTCAAGTCCCGCTACCCCGACTGGGGGATCACCCTGATCCCCCCCACCTTGACTCTGTTTGGGGGTTCTCCTTTTGGCAACCTCTGTTCGAGTGTTGCTAGTTTCCGTTTAGGAGATTAAAAGTATTCCCGATTAGATTGTTAAGGAGCTTTGCTGCCTACTTCGCAGCCTTTCATTTCTTTAGGTGATCCCGCTGTTGGTCGTCAAACTTTAGGCGGGATCACCGATGTACACGCTCCGGCTCGATCCGAAGTTTGGTTGCCCCTCGTGCATCAAATGCGCTATAGTTGTGCTGTGGGTCGTGACCGCGCAGCGTGCTAACTTGCTACGGCTAGGCGCTGCGCGGGCATCCCGTTAGATTCTTCCACTTCCTCTATCACCAGCAAATCACCCGGCGTACAGCCAAGATAATTGCAAATTGCGATCACAACTTTGTTGTCATACATTGACACGGCGTTATGTGCTATGCGATCTACAGTGGTTTTAGCCAGTCCCGTTTTCTTAACCACGTCGCTTCTTGGGATACTTGCCTTTCCCTCACGATAGGCTTTCTCAGCCAGCAGCACACTAAATCGATTGCGTAGAATTTGACGTTTCATCGGTTCTCCTTTCACCCTACAATAAGACTAATACGGATTTTTGATATTGTCAAACATTACGTATGATATATCGTATCAATTGTTTGACATAGGCGGGGTTTTGACTGTATAATGGGTTACATATCAACCAAACAAAAACCCCGATGGATTAAATCGGGGTTTTGTCCGGCGTCTACAGGGTTGGTAGAAAACCGATTATGGAAAGCGAGGATAGAATGCCTTCAGAACTAGCTCTACCCATCAGTGGGAGTATATCACAAGATTCATTCACCGATAGCGCGTGGTTGCGCTACTTCGACCCCCGCGCAGCGTTCGCCGCCGTCGCCGCCCACGTCGCTACCCTACCGTCGTCACGGACCGCTGAAAAGCATACATGGCGGGCATACGAGGATGGACTGCGTTACTTCCTCGATTGGGCAAATGTCGCCCTACCCACCGAAGACCTGTTGAGCGGGTTCATTGCGCATTTGCTCACCACGCGCAATCTCAAGCCGACCACCGTGTCCAGCAAGTATCTCGCGCCCGTCCGCTTGTTTCTCACGAAACTAGCCGGGCAGCGCATCACAAATTTCACAGGCAGCGAGCGCGATTATATTGCTGAATGCCGCGACCACATCCGGGCAGCCGGGGCGGTCAAGTCCCCCCGCCCCGACACGACCACCAACATAGCGCCACTCTGGAGTCCACAGTTTATCCGGCTCTCAATGCAGCAGGTCAACGCCACGCTCCGTGCGATCAACCGTCTACACCGCCCCGGATTGCGCGATTACGCCCTACTGCACGTCGCATTCAGCACGGGGTTACGCCTCGCTGAGTTACAGCGCATCACGCTCAATTCAATAACTCCCTCCGGCACGGTCTACCTCATCACCGTGCGCGGCAAGCGTTCTAACGTAGACCCCGTGCCAATCAGCGCCCGCGCCTACGCCGATATTATGGCGTGGGTCGAAATGTACAATGCCGATCTCCCCGACGACGATCCCCGCCGCATCGTCGGGGATATTCCCATCTGGCAGCCGATGCTACACGGGGATAATTATGCTCACAATGGGGTGAACGGCTTCACCCCATTACGGGGGTTATCCCCGCAGGGTATCCGTGACATCATCGAGCGCACGACCCGCGCCGCGCTGGGCGACTCATTAGCCCTTGCAGCGCACGATACCCGCCGCACAGCCGCCGCCATTGCCCACGATGCGGGCATGTCCATTCCAGACATTCAGAAGCTGCTGCGCCACAAAGACGCTGCCGTGACTCTCCGCTATATCGGCACAAAACCAGACTATGATACATCCACACTCGCCAATTATGTCCAGTTCGGTTAAGGGGGGGGGTTATGATTATGCTGACTGTTCCGCAGCTACTTGTAAGTGAAGAGGAGTATTGGAGATCGGGTAAATATAAAGTGCGGTATCGGGCGAATAATGGAGAATTACGACCTTTCCGGCATGTAGGTACATCCGAAGAGAGTCCTAGCCTACACGTTGGTCAATTCCGTATATATCTCGACGACAGCCATACAAGCGTAATTGTCGATCAATCCACAATCTGCATAGCCATTAGTGAGCATAAGGAAGTTTCATGAAATACCGTGTTATCCGCCCTATTCCTGCAACGTCCAAAGATTATGTCGAGTTTCCGCGCCGCTCCGTCCTCACAACAGAACAGATGCTTAAGCTGCTGCGCCACAAATCCGCAGCCGTGACTCTGCGCTAATGCCCTCGCCTGTCTCCCCTCTCCTGCTTCTGGGAGAGGGGTCGGGGGTGAGGCGTCTTTACCAATTCGTCTAAGGAGAAAACCATGAAGCGTGAAAACTTTATAGATGCAAGCATCAACGGCAAGTTCGCCAACAAATACTACGAGGTGCTGGTCACCGACGGCGTTATAGTGTCGTCGACGGAACATACGCCCGATCCGGAGGAGTCGAAGCGGAATATATCGTATGTCGGGAAACTCCTAAAGGACTATCAAAACGGGCGCTTCGGTGTTTATCAGGTCATGATGGATGGCGAAATATGCGGTCCCAATATGACAGTCTATCGCGTGATGTCTTAGAACGCGCCCTCGCTTGTCACCCCTCTCCTGCTTCTGGGAGAGGGGTCGGGGGTGAGGCGTCTTTACACTATTCGCCAATTCGTCTAAGGAGAAAAGCATGAGCGAAAACACAGAAGAAAAACAGGAATACACCTATCCCGATGCCACGAGCGCGGGACTGCTGACATGGGAACAGGCAAGCAAAGAGGGGTTTTGTCCCATGTGTCGATACTTCGTTCTGGGCAGTGGTGATGATGACACGATGGGGCAGCACGGCGTCTGTTTTGAATGCCTAGAAGAGTTGAAGTACGAGACGGGTGAATACGACGACGATTACGACGACCCCGATTACTAATCAGCGGCGACACCACTAGCGGACGCCTCAAAATCATCGCCCGATCAGCGCATCATCTACCCGTAATTTTCGCCCGGTCATAGCATTAGATTGAGCATCGGGATCATGTATGGATTCCTGAAAAATAATGCCCTCGCTTGTCTCCCCTCTCCCAAAAGCAGGAGAGGGGTCGGGGGTGAGGCGACACCCTACGTGGGCGCTAGAAAGTGCATTCCCTCAGCCCCCCCCTTTTTCTAGGGGGGGGCTGAATTTTGCCTACTTGACACTCACAAGTTCTTAGGAGTATAATGGTGTTATTGATTGATTGATTGAGTGAATAAGCGAGGCGTCCGCCAGACGCCAACAATTAGCCCCATTGGGGCAGAAGGAAACACACAATGTTGGCACAAATCTTTTTTCATAATGGGTTGTATACCTCAGTGGTCGCAACCGCACCGACTGCGGTGTACAAGCACTATCCCTCATACGGTTGCAATCAAAGCAAACGTATGAAAGTAACCGATCTCGGTGCGGTCGAAATCAAGGGGACTACGGGGACACTTTACCTCGTGGAGACCACAAGCACCTACGATTTTGGGGCAGATAGCGTCTCGTCACGCTATGAGTTTTTGCTCGGCAGCGAATAACTCCACGCCCTACCCTTGTGTTGTAATAAGCGCAGCGTCCGCCAGACGCCAAAATCAGCCCCAATGGGGCAGAAGGAACGAATAAAATGTTGGACATGAATTGGGTCGAAAAGCTTATCGAAATGTACGATGCCTGCCCGAAAGCGGCTGGCTGGCTGCGGGCGGGTGAGTTCGCATCGCCGCAGGAAGCGTGGGATGATTGTGGGCGCGGGGACTGGATGTTATGCCTGTTGGGGCAGACAGGCACATTAAACAACAATACGGCAGTCGAGATTTCTTGCCGTATTGTTCGGCAAGTCAGCGGCGGAAACGCCGTTTGGGGTTTACTGAGCAACCCCATCTTACGGGAAGCCGTCAATACGGCGGGGGCTTGGTTGGCAGGAAAAGCCAGCCTAGAGGCGGTACAAGCAGCAGCGGCAGCGGCAGCAGCAGTGGCAGCTGCACTGGAAGAGGAAGCAGCGGAAGCGGAAGAGGCGTCGGAACTGGCAGCGGCGGACTTGGCGATGTTGGTAGAGAAAGCGTGGACGACGGATAAGCCCGCGTCTCCGTCAGAGGAGCAGTCGCGTGCGGAAGCGTGGAAGACTGCTGATTCAGCGGAAACAGCAGCATCAGCGAATGCGATTACGCTGCGGGCAGCGGCATGGGCGGCAGGCTGCGCAGCCCGCACAGCGGAATCAGCGACCCACGTTGCCTCTGTAATTTGGGTCGCAGGGTCAGCGGCAGAAGTGGGGGCGGCGGGAGCAGCCGCTCGGCAAGAGATTGCTGATATTGTCCGCCAGGAATTTTCAGTGTGTCCGTTCTCCACTGGGGAAGAAATCATCCACTTCGCCGAACTGGACGCTGCGCGCCTACGCGGGAAAGAACTGGACGCCCGTGCGGGGGTAATCGCGGGATTGTTGGACAAAAGCAATTTGGCACAGGTGATGAAGATGTGGAAGCCAGCCCACGGAAAGACAATACCCGAACTCGCGGGGGATGTCACGGTGCGCAATGAGTGGGAAATGCAAGCCCACTGGGAGCGCGTGTACTGGGCATTCGTAGACTCGATTGAGTCGAGCGAGTATATCCTTCTTTCAGTCGAAAACGCCCTATACGCGGTTCGGGAGTATGGGTCTCCCGATGAATACTCAGCGGTGTTGGACGAGTTAGAAAAACTCGCGCAGGTCGCTGAGAGCGCACGCGAATAATTCCATCGCCCTGAGCATGGCGTTAAACTGCTCAGAAAGAGGCATCATGGAAATTAAAGAGGCACGGGCGCTGTTCATCGCCCTCTCGGAAACACTGCCCGAAGAGGAGGCGCTGCTTGAAGCAGCGCGTGCATGGATGGAGTCCAAGAACGTGATTTACCCCGCGAATGGACAGTGGAATTTGGCGCTCATGGCGCTCGGCGCGCTGGCGGACGGGCAGCCGGAAGTCGCCGCAAAAGCCTTCCGGCTCTGGCAAACATCGCGGGGGGCAAGCGGGCGCGTCCTGCTGCCTGATGAAACAATCCGAGTCACCGACGCCGCCGAGCGTGCGGGGGTGACTCGGCGTTTTATCCAGGATGAAATCAATGCGGGAAAGTTGCCCGCAAAAAAAGACGCGAAGGGGCGGTACGCCATCCGCGTAGGCGATTTTCAGGTGTGGATGACTAATCCACGCCGGGGCAGCCGTTCGTAAGCCGCTTGTCTCCCCTCTCCTGCTTCTGGGAGAGGGGTCGGGGGTGAGGCGTCTTTCCGTCGACCTCTTACAATTTGTAAGCGGTTGACGGAATCAAAAAGCGACCAGTTTCAGTCGCTTGTCTCCCCTCTCCCAAGGGAGAGGGGTCGGGGGTGAGGCGTCTTTACCCCGCCGCTGCGGGCGGCGACACCACTGGCGGACGCTTGAGTATCAATTCCCCCGCCGTGCCAATCTCCACCGTGAAGCCCTGTAGCTCTGCCCACAGTTTCACCCCTTCCTCGTCAAAGGTGGGTTTGGTCATTTTCGCCCCCGCGTACACGATTTTAATCAGTGACTCCAACCGATCCATAGTCGCAGCCGGATACTGCTCCCCCGACGTATTGACCGCCTTGTTCGAGATGATAATCACCCCCGTCACCAACGCCAATACCACTAGAATTAGCGCCGCGATCACCCAGCCCAACATATCACCGTTCATATTATATTGCCCCCATTGCGCTCACAAAAAACCACCACAAAATAAGCATAAAGCCGTACACAATCAAAAACGGCAACCACCGCCGCAGCACGCCCACCACCGCCACCTGTGACACCCTCACCGCCGCCCGCTCCCAGCGCCGCCGCCCGCCTATCCATTTTTCCGTAGTATCCAGTCGGCTGATAATCTCCGCTTGCTGGTTGTCAAGTTTGTGATCAATCTTGTCAAACTTCTCCGTAAACAATTTGCTGATCAAGTCGTAACCAGCAATCGCAAGGCTTGCTTCCTTCTCCGCCACCGAGACTCGATCCTCAATCTTATCCAGTCGCTTATTTAGTCGTCGGCTAAATGGCGCCATCTCAGCGCGGATTATTTTCCGCGTTTCTTCTGTGTCAACAAATTTTCCCTTATCATCGACCATGTTTTTACCCGCCCAGCCCCGTCCACAATTGAGCCGCCGCGATATTCAGGCTGCCCGCCCTCCACGCCATCTCATTGAAACGTCGTAAATCCAAGTTCCACCGTGCCAAAAGCGCCATATTCGATGTGCGCCACTTGTCCAGATTCATCGTGCGCCCATCCTTTCCGGCAGCATCACCAATAAGGTTGTACGCCAGCTTCCCGCCGACGCACATCTTGATCGCAATCGTCCGCGCCAGCACCGCCGGATCGATCAGCGTACACCCCGCCTCATGCAGCAGGATCACGCTTGATACCGTGTACCGCACGTAATTGAAATCAGGACTCCCCAGCGCCGCATGACTTTTCGTGATCGGCATACGCTGATCCCAACTCACCGTCCCATCATCCCCCGTGACCACATGCCGTTTGAACACCTCAACCGCCTTATCCCGCCGCGCCGCGTAATCACCATCAGCCCCCAGCAGCGACAGATAGTGCAGGCTCTCAATCCCCGCCGCGTAGGGATGCGCCAAATTATCCTGCGGGATGCGCTTGTACCGTTCCATGATCCGATTGACCCACCTGATCGAGTCCCTATTGCGCCCGTGTTGCGCCAACACCAGCGCATGGAGCGCCATCGTCGCACACACAAACGACTCCCACAAATCGACCCCGACGATCATCTCATGCAGCGCCGCCTCATCCATCAGCGTCACCAGCCGATCAATCAATCCGGCATCCCCCGTCGCCAAATACGCCGCCAATATCGCAGCGTATCGTTCCTTGACCGTCCGCGCATAATCATCATTCGTCCGCCCCCGCGCCACAGGTTGATCGAGCAGTGGAGTCAAGCGGTCATACCACGCCCGCGCATCCGGCTTAAGTTGATCTGGATTAAATCGGTACACAAACCCGCTCACGACTGCGCCACTTCCCAGCGCGTCGGGAACACGCTTACGCCCCACAGCGGCAGCCCCTCGCGCAATCCAAGCACATCCCAACCGCCCGCCATGTGATCACGATATATTTCCGACGCATTCTCATCCAAAATCGGCGTATAGAACGTTCGATACGTCCGCACCTCACCCGCCAGCAGTTGCTCTACGCTGCGATCAATCCACATGTTCACCGTCGAGTCGAAGATTTCCCAACTGCCGCCCACGTCGACTTCAATCAGCCCATGCCAGCCGCCGTCAACGATGACAATCCGCCATTCCACTCCCAGCGCATCATAAATCCACGACTGCGCCACACTGTACGTTCCACAATGGGCGCTGGGCGCGTTTACAAATTCAAACAGTGTCGTCGGCGGCACAATAACCACGTTGTACGGTACGGCAAGATGAACGATGTACATGCCGAATAAACCGCGCAATCGCGTATCATCATCCTCATCAAATATCGACGCCAGTGCCTCACGGTTGCTCTCGTAATACCCCCGAAGCGCGTCCATCACTCCCTCCTGTTCCGTCTCATCAGCCACAATCGACGCCAGCGCCGCCACATTCAACCCCGTATCATCCAGCCACACATCCGGCGGCAGCGCCAGCATAAATTCAGCCTTTGGATTTTCGCGCAGCGCCCCCACCCCCATCCCCGCCAGCAGCATGATCAGCGCGACGATAATAACCTTTCTACGACCCATCAGGCGGCAGTATTTCTGCCAGCAGTTTCCGCTGACCTTGCAGTTCTACCGCCTCAGTCAACAACTGATTGATCACCAGTTGATGCTCTTGAACTAGCGCGTTGATCATCTTCTCGCGCTCCGCAATTTGTCGCAGCTTCTCAGCCGCCCACTCCTGATTGCTCATCTCGCGTTCCTCATTTCGTCGCAGCTTTTCAGCGATCATCTCCTGATTCAACATTACCCTCGCATCTTGACTAGGTTGACCGCTTGCCCGCTCACATCGTCACCTAGTGCGGTCAACACGTCAGAGAATGCTGTGATGCAGCCCAACATCTTCGCTTGCGTGATATGCCCGTAATCGCCCACCATTTGCAGGTCGGCATCTGTGATGCTCTGTCCAAATCCCTCAGCGTTGTACAGCGCGATTTCCCGTTGCAAATCGTCACGTAAATCCAGTAACACGGCTGCCTTCTGCTGCAACCGCCCGATAAAATTACTTTCCTGTGCCGTCAATGCCACGATCTTTCTCTTTCTCTATTTTTGCTTGTCTCCCCTCTCCTGCTTTTGGGAGAGGGGTCGGGGGTGAGGCTGCTTTCCCGCGACGGGGGTGAGACTGCTTGTCTCCCCTCTCCCTTGGGAGAGGGGTCGGGGGTGAGGCGTCTTTTACTGCTCCAAGCCATACCCTTGCATATCATCCACCAGCGCATTCACGAACGCCGCCAAATCCTCAGCGAACACCCTCAAATTTTCATACGCCACGCGCAGCGCATTGACATCTGCCACCTGTCCGTAGATCGTTCCAGCTTGCAGATTATCAATCCCCGTATACGCGACGCTTTCGTTATCCGCCGTGTACGCCGATAACGTCCTATCCGCCGTGCTGTGCGTCTGGGTGAGCGCCGCCGCTCTTACCACCGGAGTCGCGCCGAAAAATCCAATCGCCCCCGCGCTCCCGTTCGCCCGCATCCGCATGATTTCCCGCGTCGCCGCCGAGTCGATCAGGTTGAACACGAGGTCGGGCGCACGGCTGGCATGAGTCGCCACGTTCCACAACCAATCAATCGACCCCACCGCTGTGTTTTCCGTCGTGCTGCTTTCCAGTTGCAGCGCCAGTCCGCTGCCAAACCCCGCTAACGGCGTACCCGTGTCATTGCGTCCGATGATGGCGCTGCTGACGACGGATGAGAGCGATCCCGCTGTCGTGTTGAGGACGTGCAATCGTGCGGCGGGAGTCGTCGTTCCCAACCCGACGCTGCCCTTTAGAACCGTCTTGGTAATACTGTCATTCCCAAGCACCACGCTATGAGTCCCTACCCCGATGGCGTTGTACCCAATGACGATTTCATTGGCGTCTCCATTTGCGAGGGCTTTGGTATACATTCCAAGATAGAGAGAATGATTACTAGTGGCATTCGCGGTTGAGCCGTCAGCGATGAAGCTCCCTGCGTGAAATCCCTGTGCAGTATTGTTAATCCCAGTGGTGAGGAGGTTGAGGGCAGAATGTCCCTGTGCAGCGTTGCCGTACCCAGTGGTGTTGGATACGAGGGCGTAATTCCCCTGTGCAACGTTTTCGTACCCAGTGGTGTTGGCCGTGAGGACGGAATTCCCCTGTGCAACGTTGTTAAACCCAGTGGTGTTGGACACGAGGGCGTAACTCCCCTGTGCAGTATTGTTGTTCCCTGTGGTGGTATTGTAGCCCGCAAAAGAACCAACGAAGGTGTTGTTATACCCAGTGGTGTTGGAGTAGCCCGCGCTTACGCCAATAAAGGTGCTGTTATACCCTGTGGTGCTGGAGAAGCCCGCACCGTTTCCAATAAAAGCGTTATATAACCCCTCATTTCCAACGCCCGAAACATTGTTGACTCGTCCTGCGTCTTTGCCTAAGAACAGATTGTTTGTATTATCGCTATGGAGTCTGAGTAATTCTGTCCCGCCACTACTAAGGAGCTTGATGAGTGGATTGGAATTGCTCTGAGTAGCATTGGCTCGGACGATGAATTGAGTAGCATCAGTGCTTCCAGCTACTTCTAGTCTGGCGCTGGGAGCAATCGTCCCAATCCCCACATTCCCATTATTTAATATCGTTGTCGCAATCGTAGCACCATTGTTGCCAACCAATGCTTGGATGGCGGCGGCGGTTAAAGTGCCGTTGCCTGCTGTGCCTTGAAGTTTGAGAATGTCAGTGATGGCAGTGCCGCCGATAACGGTTTGTCCGCTTGACCGTCCTGCCAGCAGCGCGTACTGCGCGTGATCATCGTCCGCTAGTCCGCTGAGTTTTGCGCCATGATCCAACGTCGGGATATCCGCCGCCACCAGCGCACGAAACGTCGGCACACCCGTTGAGCCGTTCGGCGCGGCAAATACCTTGTTTGTCGTCTGCGTTGCCCATGCGCCAGCCAGCGTCCCGCTCCCCGTCACCGGACTACCCGTCACGCTAAATTCTGCGGGAAGGGTCAACCCCACGCTCGTCACACTCCCCGCGCCGTCCGTCTGTTTCCACAATGCCGCCCCCGCCGCCGCATCCGTGCAGACGTACACCTTATCGTTCGTCGTATCAATCCACACCGACCCCACGCCGTACCCGCTGGCGCTATCATCGGCTACCGTCGGCGCAGTCGTCGCGCTGAAATTGGTCTTTTGGTTGGATTGACCAAAATTCCGCAGGTTGATTATTCGCAGCACATTGACCGTCGTATCACCATTCGCCAAATCAACCGCGCCCCGCCAATCCACGTCGGGATTGGCGGCGATCACGCTGGCAATATCCGCTTGCAACAATCCTTGCGCCAGTGACCGATTCGCCGTCAATGCCTGTGCAATCGCGTTCGTTTTCGTGTTGATCCCCACCAGCGCCCAGCTATGTTGACTCGCCGTCGCTGTCGGCGTCAGCGTGATCAACGTTTCGCCGCCCCAATACCCGCCTCGGTGGTGACACGCCGTGACTCGTACCTGTAATCCGGTCAGCCGCGCCAATTGAGCCGAGAACACGGTCAGCCGCCCGCCCTCAAGCGACATCTCCCCGATTAGCGTGTCGCTGCCCACTTGCGGCAGTCGGATGCTTGGCGGGTTCGCCGCCCCCGAAGCATTGTCTCCGTAAATGTAAACCGCGTCCGTCGCGCTGGGCGACTTGACGACCAGCACGCCGTTTTCGCGCACAATCCGCACCCCCAACGCGGGGTCTTGCATCGCCCCCATGTTGATCGCCTCACCGATAGACGCCTCAATCCCATCCACCAGTCGGACAAAATTGAAGCCCGGATGATGCGAAACTGGGACAGTATGCCCGCCGCTCCCATCCGGCAATCCGATATAGCCGTGCATCTCCTCAGCCGCCCGCGCTTGTGAGAAGATGCTTTCTAGCGCCTGTCGCCCGCGCTCAATGTCACCCACCGCAAATCCCCTTAATCGACGCGCCCGCCAGCGCCATATCCCCGCTCATGTCGTGAAACACTTGCCCGTCCCACCGCGCAAATCCCACCCCAATCAGGAAGATTCCGCCGTCCACCACATAGCAGCCTGTGTACGTAAGAGTCGTACCTGTGTTGACCAGCACATTCCAGTCGGATGATCCCGCCGTCACCGTCTCCGCCCGATCCGTCCAAAACACTGCATGTCCGAGATCGCCCGTAACGAGATCAATGTGGATGCCACACAGCACCAGCAGTTGACGGTTGCTGTCGCTCACACTGACCGCACGCGGACTATGTCGCCCCACGTATCCAACCCCGAACGACTTCCCGCTGATCGCGGGCGATATATCCACGCTCGACGCGCCAATCGCCCTCGACAATCGTGTTACCACACCAGAAACGCCGATGTCCGTGTTGCCATAATAAACCGTCGTATCCGTCATATCCGCATACGGCACAGCAATCGACCTCACCGGAAATTGACTCGGACTAATGTTGGGGTTGCTGATCGCCGCCCACGTTGCGCCATAATCCGTCGTCACAAACCCATCGCTGATCGCCCCCGCCGTGAACGCGCTGATATACGCTTTCCCCGCCGTGTGCGGGCTAATATGAATGCCCGGCGTCCACGAGTCACTATTGTTGAAATAATTCGCGTCAACGTTCGTGTTCACCGTGACGTTCGTCCAACTTGTGCCATTCGTGCTGTACGCGATCTTTGTCCCCGTTGAGCCGTACTGCGCGGCGATCAACCAATTCTGCGTGCCCCGCTCCGTCCGTAAACTCCCCGCGACAGTATCCATCGGCAAACTATGCGCCGTCCCTAGCGCCACCGTCCCAAAAATGTCAGTGATTCGCTGGACTTTCGTCGTCGTCATAATCCAACCGTTGACGGTTGTCCCCGTCGCTAAATACAGCGGCGAAAACGGGTCAACTGTGAAATCAATCAGCGTCCCGCCACCCCAGTTCGCCAGTCCCGTCAAATCCGTTGATGCCCACGTGGGACCGCCCGCCGCGTCTGGCGTCGTCGCATCCCGCGTGATCAGCAGCTTATTCCCCGTCGTGAACGCGGCAATCGTCCCCGTATTCAGCCTCAATGTGTAAATCAAATCCCTCGCGGGCGGTTGGATCGGCGGCGTGGTCGGTGGCACATACGAATCACTCGCTGTTGGTTTAGGGTCCCGCACGCCCGGCGTCCCAATCACCTCTCGCTCCCATGTGAACGATTGCGTACTCACCCCCGTCTCCGCATTGACCGCCAGTTCCACGCTGATCGGCAGCCCTCGCGTTGTCGACAGTGACCGCCCGCGATACCCCATACTCCCAGCCGCCGCCGTGACCGTCACCCACGTCATGTTTGCGGGTTCAATATCCGCATCGACGCCATGTGCTGATTCAAGCGTGTACAACCCCTCCGGCGCGGTCATTCGTGCGTAATCGTGTCCGATTCGCGCATTCGCTTCCGTCTGCGACACGACGATCCCGCGCTCCACCGACGAATCGCCCCCACCCTGTCCCGCCGCCTCACCCGGCGCAACCGAAAACACATCAGGATACGGCGTGGCATCTACAGACGCATACCCGCTGCTGATGACATAATCGTGTGTTTTCAGCACCCCAACCGACGCCCGCGCCCGCGCCGCCACCTTGATCGCCGCCCAATCGCTCTCGCCAAAATGTCGTTGGACTGTAGCCGTCCGGTCACCAGTATCCTGCCGCAGCGGGTCAAGTTTGACCGCCAGCCGCCCGTTCGAGTCACACGTTAGCCGCCGCGCAAACGCCCGCGCCAGCAAGTCGCACACGCCGTAAATCATGCCGCCCGTCGTGCTGTAGCTCCGCACCGGGTACGCTGATGATCCGCTCAACGTCAAATCGCTCAACGACAGCGCCGTCGATCCGAACGCGAGTTCACGGTGGATATAGCGATCAGGGTTCGCCCCCTTCATATCCAGCCACGAATCTTGGGCGGCTTCATTCGCCACCATCGTCGGCATCGCCTTCAGTTGAGCCAACTTCCCTGACACATCTACCGCCGTGATAGTGGCGCCGCGTTTGGTGTACGTCCGTGTGGCTTGTGATAAGTTATTTTCTGTGTCCAACCATCCCGCGAATCGCTGCACAATCGTCACGGTGCTTCCGCGCTTTTCCCGCGCCAGATACATCACGATTGTTCCCGGCAAGTACACCGCCGGGTCAAGATACTCCTGCAAATCAGCCGAGAGCGTTTGCCCCTCAGCCGTCCGCTTGATTTTCAATCCGTTAAATTTCACCGTATCAGGATCAGCCGGATCGAGCGCCACCACCAAATACCGCCGATACGTGTACCCGCCGCCGCTGCCCTCACCAAACAGCCGTATCCACCGTTTGCCCGCCGTAAATTCCACCGTCGCCGATTGGGTGGTCGTTGTGCCAACGGTCTGGTTTCCGCCCGCAAATTCCCAATTGCGCGTTGTCCACGTTTCGCCCGCATTGACCAACGCCGATCCGCCCCAGTTAAGCGCGTTGAGCGTCAGTACCCCCCCGCTCGAAGCGCAGAAGCCCACGCGCCCCAACCCGCCCAAATCGCCGATCTGCATAATCGGGCTAGGCGGCGTCGTCCCGTTCAGGTCGTAATCTTTGTACAGTTCCCCGGTGATGTGATCCAGCCGTTGAACCTTTTTCCACACCTCATAGGTATCCAGTACCGTTATATAGGCATTATCCGTCGCATCGACTTCGCCCGCCCGCGTCCCCCGGCTCGACCAGCCAATCGGCAAGCTGCTGCTGGTAGGCGACGCCCGTAGGTACGTTCGCCCTAAGTCGTATGCGCCATCGCTCGACCCAATCAGGATCGTTTGACCGATGTTGATGTCGCTGTACGTCCCCACCGACGCGCCGTCATACGTGATCGCCGCCAGCGGGTACGTCACACTCGCCATATTAACCCGCGCCTTCATCACAATCGTTGGGGCAAGGATATACAGCCAGCCCCGCGCACTCTGCGGATGATCATTCCACGCCATTTAGAACGTCTCCAATTGCCGCACAAGGATCACAACGTTGTCGTATTGCAATTGGAGTCGCGTCACCCGGCGCAGGTTGACCGCCTGCCCGTTATAGAACACATACGTCAATCCGTCGTCACCCGGCACAGCCACCGTGACCGCCGCATACTTGGCGGTCGTCAGTCCCGCCCGCGCCAGCGTGATCACATATTGCGCGGGTGATAAGGATGGGAATCGCAGCGTGATAAACGGCTCACCCGCGTCATACACCGCATCCGGCGCATACACTTCCTCCGGGTACTCAATCCCATCGCAGAACGCCGCCATCGGGAACGCCTGTACGCTGGCGCTGCTGCTTGCCGCCGGGAAAATCAACACTTGCGCGGTGAGGATCATCGTCGCCCCCCTGCTATCCGTTCCAGCGCCATCACCACGATAGCGACTCGCTGATCATCGTCCGCCACTTCCCCGTTGAAGATCAGGTTGCCGTTCCATGTCACTCCGCCACCCCCGCCGCCCATCTGGTCGTTCGGGATGATCGTCCCGTTCTGGCGCGGCACAAACATCTCAGCGCCGCGCTCCCCCACAAGGTACGGTTGCCCCGCGTTCACGGGTCCCCCCATCGCCCGCATTCCCGCGATAGGGTTACGCCAATCCGGTGGATTAATGTTGGGGGTCGGCAAATTATCAAGGAAGCCATATCCGGTCATCATGCCAAGAAAATCGTTCCCCTGAAAATCGACTAATTCATTTAGCTTATCGAGCAAGATTTGCACGTAGCTGACCATCGTCGGAATACTTAACGTAAACCAGTCGTACAACTGTGCCAGCGCCGGGCTTACCGTTGTCCAAATATTACCGAGAAGGTCAGACAGAAATTGCACAACAGGCATAAGATCGTCATTGATGAAATCGCGGATGACCGGCAGCCCCGTATTCAAAAACCAGTCCGCCAGATCAAGCAGCGCCGGGCTAACCACTTCCCATATGCCGCCGATCAAGTCGATAAACGTCTGCACGCCGGGGATCATCGTATCCGTGATAAAACTCAAAATTCCCGGCAGCCCATCCGTGACAAACCAGTCAAACAAATCGCCGAGCGCCGGGCTTACAATGCCCCATAACCCGCCGAGGAAGTCTTGAAAGGTTTGAAGCAAGGGCATAATGTTATCGGTGAAGGTACTTTCCAGCGCTGGCACAAGATCGCCCGAAAACCAATCGCGCAGCGTCTCCCACGCGGGGCGTATCGCCTCCCAAATATTCCCCAACGTGTACGTCATTTGAAAGCTCAACGTATTGGCGATCACTTCAATCTGTTGAGCAATCCCCTGCGCCGCATCCCGTGTCATCCCGAAGCCTTCAAGGATCGTACTCAGGAAGCTAGACCCGTCCTCCTCAGTCGAAAACATGCTTTGAAGGGTTCTGGCAATGTCCCCGTCAAACTCGCCCAGCCTCCCGAAGAACACGCCAATCTGCCCGATCACCGCGCCCAGCCCGCCCATCAGGTCGACATTGAACACCGACGCCAGCAGCAAAACCGCGCCCGTCACCAACCCAATAGGCGATAGAATGAAGGTTATCAATCCCCCCACCAGCGACAGCGCCGCGCCAATTCCCATCAAAACGGGTCCTAGTATCGTCGCCGCCGCCGTGATTCCCGCAATCGTCAAAATTAATTCTGGGTTCGCCGCGACCCACGCCATCACCTGATCAATGATCGGCGACATGCGGTCAAACAATCGGTTGAGCGCGGGCAGCAGCACTTTCCCCACCGCGATCCCCGTCGCCTGAATCTTCGATTGCAGCAGTTGAAACTGGAACGCCGGACTCTCCCGCTGGATCGCCCGCGCCGCTTCCGTCGCGCCCGCCACCCCCCCCGCGAAACTTTGCGCGAATCCCTCAAATGTATCGCCCGTGATGGCGAGTACAGCTTGCAGCGCTTCGACGCGCCCCACCGCATTCGCCAATTCATCGGTGGACATCACGCCATTCAACCGCTCATACGTCCCTGTCAGCCCGTACATTTCTAATGCAGCACTACCGCTCGACGCGCCAATCGCCGCCAATGCGTTTGTCATGGCGGCGTTGGGGTTGATCAGCGCAATCATCGCCCCGCGCAGGTAATCCGCCGATTGCGACGCCGAATACCCTTTCGTGGTCAAAAACGCCATTTTGGTAGCGACATCCTCAAACGAAATGCCCAATTGCGCCGCGACCCCTGTCACATTCGGGATCGCCGCCGCAAATTCGTTCATCGAGCCAACGCCGAGTCCCACCGTGCGCGTCAGGATGTCCGACACGTTCCCGGCTTGATCGGCGCTCAAATTGTAAGCATTCATTACGCTGATCAATGCGCTCGTGGTCGCGGTCAAATCCGCTTGCCCCGCTTCACTCGTCGCAATCGCTTGATTCAAAATCGCCATATGCGTAGTCGCGTCGGCTACCCCCGACACGATCTCGTAATAAGCGTTCGCTACCCCTTGCGGTCCCGCCAGCGACACCTCGCCCAGCGCAAGAATTTCAGCGTTTATCTCGCCCATCTGCGCGGCGGTTTTTCCCAACACCGCGCCCGCGTTCGCCATTGCCGCTTCAAAGTTCATCGCTTGCGCCGCAGCCGCCCCGAACAACGCCGCCAGCGGTGCAGCCGCCGCCGTCAATTGCCCGCCGAAACGAGTCATGCCCGCGCCGATGTTGCCGATGCTCGTCCCAAATCCTTGCATCTTCTGCATCGAGCGATCCATCGCCCCATCAAACTGCCGCAGCGCCCCCGTCGCGTTATCGCGTAAGTCTAACGTTCCAAATAAACTGGCGACTTCAACCGCGCTACCGAACAAGTGAGACTCCGATCACAATTCCTCTCAGCCTACCGCGCCACCGTTCCATTAACGCGCCTCTCCCCTCTCCTGCTTTTGGGAGAGGGGTCGGGGGTGAGGCTAGAATCAAAAAAGAGGCTTTCGCCTCTTCGCTCACTTCTGTTCGTCCGACCACATAATTTCCATGATGTCCTCAACGTCGCTGGCGGGCATCCTATCAATCTCGTCCGGTTTTACGCCCAACCATTTCGCGATTCGGATTCGGTTGATTCGCCACACCTCGTCCTCGTCAAAAATGATCTGTTTAGGAAACTTGCGGTGCATCCAAATCGAATGCCCTAGCCCGTTTTTTTTCCCGGCTGACTGGCATTGCCCTCCGCCATGATCTCTTCGTAGTGGTCTTGACTCAGCGTATCCAACCAGCCCGCGTCACCAATCTTGACGCCTTTTGGCAGCCACCCCTCCGGCACGCCGACCACGATCTGCGCCAGGAAACGATCTACTTCCTCGAAACAGTCCGTCGCCGCCTCAAGGTCAAAATCCCGTTGCGCCCGCTGCGCCTTGATCTGCAACAAAGACGCTTGTTTCGCTTGCTTGTGCGTGATGCGACTGCGATCAATCACAATCCCGCTATTTTCGTCTGTCATACCCATTCCTCTCGCTTTCTTTGCTTGTCTCCCCTCTCCTGCTTTTGGGAGAGGGGTCGGGGGTGAGGCTTCTTTGCGCCCGTCGGGGGTGAGGCTTCTTTGCGCCCGTCGGGGGTGAGGCTTCTTTGCGCCCGTCGGGGGTGAGGCGTCTTTCCCACGTCGGGGGTGAG